>ERZ808054.89-NODE-89-length-113862-cov-19.837167_pt1 | contig 113862 bp, 112 predicted proteins | sample MGYA00380201_ERZ808054 | MGnify/ENA primary metagenome ERZ808054 (study PRJEB31490, sample SAMN06133419) | mouse gut metagenome | isolation source: Z5_2 | host: mice | place: China: Chengdu | collected 2015-05 ...
GGGACATTGCACCTTGAAAGCCTTATAAGCCTCGTTCATTTTTTTTGTCGGTTCTGTTGTGATGAACTCATTGTCATTTGATAATGGAACACTGTCACAATGAATGTAAACAGGAAAACATCGCAGCGAGATTTCTGCATTATCATCCTGGTTGCTATGCTTGCCCCTGGTGCTTTTTCAAGTGAGAAAAGTAACAGTTTTTTGCGATTTGACAAAGCCAGACGCGAATATCTGTATCGCCGCGAAAAGCATCTATTGAGCGCATTGCTTTGAAGAATGTTTCGCTTGTGATTTCCTCTGCAATACTTTCGTCTTTTGACAGCTTTTTGAGAAAAAGAAATACATCATCGAAGTATCTGATATAAATTTTCTCAAATTCGTCTTGGAAATCAGCCACCATCTCACCCCTCCTCCCTTATAAGACTCCGTATTTCAAAAAATCTTACAAGGTTTTTTGAAAAATTTTTGAAAACAGTTTTCCCTCATAGATTTGCCCGGAACTGATACTCTCCAGCAGGTCATTGGCTGCGTCCTCGATTTCCAATAGGTGGGCGTAAAGCTTGCCGCTCAAAGTCAGGCGGTTAAACAGGCCCGGACGTTGCTCCTTCAAATAGCGCAAACGCATAAGGCCATACTTGCCCAGACTACGGTCAGGCTGCGGCTCCAGCGCCAGATGATATTTCTGTTTATGCCTATGGTATCGATCTGAATGCAGAGGACGGAAGCCTTGTGGATACCAGTGATGCGTCCATTCGAAAAGACCAGGATTGAAGAAAAAGGCGGATATGATGCGTGAATGTCTTGACGGGCGGCAAAGGAACAGGAGGACAATTCAAAGTGGCTTTCACTGATTAGGCAGTATGCCGATATTAAGGAGCTTGACAGGGAAATGATGTTTATCCCCTGTGGCGGAGAAATATCTACAAAACACAATCAAATCTTGAAGTTTAGCACATTCCATGACATCATCACGAGTGGGGCCATGTTCAACCAGAAGTTCCTTAAGTGTTCCGAGTTTACGTACATTGACGGACGTACTTTTTCCTTTATTGTCAATAAAACTTTTTGCGATATAAAAAGATTCAGAATAAAAAAGCAGGCTTTATAAGGCCTGTAAGGTTTTTTGGAAATACGAAACTGTCAAACTCCCGAGTATGACAAATGGACGGCTTGCATATCTTCCCCCCAAAATGGTATACTGTTAGCGGCAGTAAGGAGAAGATGATGGAATGAAAGCTTTTGCGGGGGCGAAAGTGAAATTTCTAATGTCGTTAACTATAAAAACAGGGTAGAAATGCGGATGTTTTGGGTGGGAGGATATATTGCCGTGGCGAGAACTGTAGGGATAGGAATTCAAAGTTTTGAGAAGCTGATCATGGAAAACAGCTTTTATATTGATAAAACAGATTTTATCAGGCTGTGGTGGGAAAACAGAGATGATGTGACGTTGATTACCCGTCCCCGCAGATTCGGGAAGACTTTGAACATGAATATGTTAGAGAGATTTCTCTCGATAGAATATACAGGCCGGGGAGAGGTTTTTAAGGGGCTGTCCATATGGAAGGACGAGAAATACCGTAACCTTCAGGGAACCTACCCGGTGATCTTCTTAAGCTTTGCCGGGATAAAGTCATCTTCCTTTGACGAGGCAAAAAAGGGTTTGCTTTATCTGATTGAAAAATTGTATAACCGATATGAATTTCTGTTGAAGGAAGACAGCCTGAATGAAAAGGAAAAGGATTTTATAAAAAACATTTCTGTTAATATGGATAACTATTCCGCCATTTCGTCTCTGGGGACACTATCAGAGTTTCTGTATCGTTACTATGGGAAAAAAGTAATTATCCTGTTGGACGAATATGATACACCTCTTCAGGAGGCCTGGGTATATGGCTATTGGAAAGAGATGGCGGAATTCATAAGAGGTTTATTTAATTCCACATTCAAGACAAATCCATATCTGGAACGGGCGGTTATGACTGGGATCACAAGGGTCGGCAGGGAGTCGATTTTTTCTGATCTGAACCATTTGACAGTTGTGACATCAACCTCTGAGATGTATGAGAATTGCTTTGGGTTTACAGAAGAAGAGGTATTTACTGCACTGGATGAATATGGGATGTCGGATAAGCGTATTGATGTTAAAAAATGGTATGATGGTTTTACTTTTGGAAAATGCCGGGATATCTACAACCCCTGGTCCATCATAAATTATCTGAAAACGGGGCGGCTTTCCCCCTACTGGGCCAACACCAGCGGCAATGGCCTGGTGGATAAGCTGATCCGGGAGGGAAGTGCAGACATAAAAATATCCATGGAGAATCTGCTGAAAGGCGGGCGTCTGTGTAAAGAAGTCGATGAACAGGTTGTTTTTGATCAGCTGGACGCAGATGAGAACGCCATCTGGAGCCTGTTTCTGGCGAGCGGATACCTGAAGGTAGAGAACTACGAATTCAAGGAGGAAACGGGAGAGGATTTGTATGAGCTGGCGCTGACGAACAGGGAAGTGCAGATCATGTTCCAAAAGATGATCCGGAAATGGTTTACCTGTTCCGGGACAGTCTACAACGGGTTTATCAGGGCACTGCTGCAGGATGATGTAAAGTCCATGAACGCCTATATGAATCGTGTGGCTTTAGCCACGTTCAGCTACTTCGACAGCGGAAGAAATCCTTCTATGGAGACGCAGCCGGAACGGTTCTATCATGGCTTTGTGCTGGGGCTGGTTGTGGAACTGGCGGATCGCTACCTCATCACTTCCAACCGGGAGAGCGGGTTCGGACGATATGATGTGATGATGGAGCCTAAGAACGGAACGAACAATGCCGTAATAATGGAATTCAAGGTGAGGGATTCGGGCGAGGAGAAATCTCTGCAGGACACTGCTGATGCAGCGTTGAGGCAGATTGAAGAACAACGATACCAGGCAGATTTAGAAAACAGAGGAATCTCCGGCGACCGCATCCGGAAATATGGCTTTGCCTTTGAAGGAAAAGAAGTTTTGATAAAAAGTTGAAAATTTCAAGCCGGCCTCTCGGGTGCATTTCTGGAACATGACTTGATCTATGCGGCAGTGTTCAGGAATATATTGATCCTGCTGCTTGCCTTGTTTATTGCCTGGTTTGCGGATAACAGCAAAGCGAATCTGTTGCTGGACAGTGAATTTGAATTGCGCAGACAGGTTTTTGACAGTAACAATAAGGTAATCACTATATCTTCCAGTCGTGGCTGTCCATATGGATGCAGTTTTTGTTCTGCAACAAATTTCAAGGCGCAAGCACGAGAAAAGTATCAACAAGTATATCAAGAGTTTATCTCCAGTAATCGGATTTGAAGCAGGATGCTTTCTACTGTCCTAAAGTATTGAATGAAGTACAGTATATAGAAAGGCAGCCGGATCAGATCAGCAAGGGCCGTGTATAATGGCATGACAATAACCTTACCACCTCACATCCGGGCTTCAAACTCTGTCAGATCAGACGCAGATGCTGCACACCTGAGCCATCTGCTCAGAACATCCAGATCCGTCTCCTGCCTGACCTGTTGAACAATCCTGGACGGAATCTTTCCAAGCTCTGCCAATAACTCAAGGACAGCTTCTGTTTTCCCCTCTATTCGGCCTTCTTCCCGTCCTTCCTTTTTTCCTTCCTGCCTGATTTTGTCCGCTATCTCGCACATAATGTCTACTCCTTTCTTCTGCACCTTATAAAAGTTAACACGCTCCACAATTCGTGGAAACACTTCCGTATGATAGAACGGATCCGATTTTTTTAAATACCGCAATAATTCGTTGATTTTCTTGGATCCTGTCGTATACTTCAGATTAAAGTATTTCTCACATACCCCATTGTCCAATTCCACTGCTGCAGCTGCCTTACCCTCTGCCGTTCTTTTGATCTGATAAAATCCTTTCCTGCCGCCAATAAAATCACCTTTGGTAATATACAGAATCGTCACATACGGCAACTCTTGATAATCTTTCCCTTTATCCAGTATACTCATATCAATACAGGATGTATAATATCTGGTTCTCCGAAGCGGAGATTTTTCTTTATACATCTGCAGTTCTACGTTGATCAGACTCCCGTTTACCGCCTCTGCCAAAATGTCAAGCTGCGCGGAATGACGTTCCAGATTCCTGATCGTATACTGCGTCTTCACATCCTTAAGTCTCAGGTCAGGATTCTGCATCAGAATCTGACACAATTCCTGGCAGGCTGCCAGATCCTCAAATACTTTTCCGGCAAACAGATCGCTTGTCAGGTTAAATGCCTGTATCTTCTCACGTTTCTGCTCATATGTTTCCGGCACTTCCCGTCCCATTGTAAACCTCCCTTATCAATTTAATACAGGAATCCGTTACAATAAGTGGATAAAAGTAAAACCTCTATTACAACAGTCCTGCTAAACAAATGTGAATCTTCGGCAGAACTGCCTGACCACGCTGATAACGCACTGAAACACGGATTATGAAGTGTATGCTTCACATACCTTACGCTATATAATATGCGTATATAAGAATCAAGATTTGTTTTGATAAAAGGAGTATATCATATAATAGATCCGTGTGCAACAGGTTTAACAAATAAATACAAACGGTTTTTCGTTATATGCTGCCAGGTAGCTTACCAGGTCAGGATTTAAGGAGAGGAGAGATTTCTTGAAATGCAGCAGGCCGTATGTTATAGTAAACGGCATAACAAACTGTTACTTATGAATTCCTGCCAAATCTATACAGGGAAGCTTTTGCAGAGCCGGCAGCGAAATTTTTAATGAAGTTTACTGTTAGGAAGGTATATCATGCGACATAATTCATTAGGTGAGATCATTCGTTCTCTCAGGAAAAAGGCGTGCCTGTCTCAGGAGGAACTGGCTGACGGTATCTGTTCGCCTGTTTCCATATCCCGGATCGAGAACGGGGCGCAGATGCCGTCCGGCACGGTGCTGGAGGCGCTTTTGGCCAGGCTTGGCACAAGTACTTATCAACTCTGTGATATTTATTACAGAAGCGAAAAGCAGCAGGCTTTTGAGCAGGAGGCAGAGATGGTAGGCCGGGCTGTGGCGGCGGGAAAGATGGATGAGGCGAAGGAACGCCTTGTATATCTTGCCGGCAGTACAGGGACAGACAGCCTCAATATGCAGTACTTTCTTATGCTGGATGCGTCTGTGAAACTGGCCGAGGGAGCGGAGCCGGAAAAGACTCTGTCCATACTGCATCAGGCGCTGGCGCAGACGAAATCGTCGTTTGACCCGGAGGATTTCCGAGGTGTGCTGCTGTCGGTGCGGGAAGCAAATATTCTGAATATCATGGCAGCGGCTCTTTTTCGATGCGGCAGACTGCAGGAAGCGATCCGTCTGGGAGAGGAATTGATGTCCTCTTTGAAACGGCATAAAAGCGGTCTGCAGGAATATCAGATCATCAAGATCAATCTGGCCTTTAACCTGGCGCAATGTCTGGAAAAGGAGGGCCGGTACAGCGAAGCATTTATCTATATCCAGATGGCGGAGGAACTAAGTCTTAACGGTTTTGAACAGGCGCTTTTGCCGGAAATAGAATTTGGCAAAGCAAAATTGTATCATCTGCTGGGAGACGACGGGGCATGTGAGGCAATCATAAGGGCGATCGTACCCTATATGGAGCTTGTCCGCAAGACAGAGTTCGCCGGAATTGTGCGAAGCTATGCGCAAAAGGAACTTGGAATCACGGAAATATAACAGATCATGTAAGTTTTTCTTTAACATACGCCGTTATGGTTTTTTCTGCACAGTATATTTATAGTAGAGGACATAACAAATCGCTGGTTTCGCTTTCGGTCAAAGCCATATAAGGAAGCGGGACAACAGCAGAAAGGCGGTCTGAGTATGCAGGCGTATGTTTTTTATCAAAATAAAATCCGGGTGGCAATCTTCATGGCAGTTCAGACAATGCGGATCATAGGGACGGTCGGCGTCGCTGTTTTGATCAATCTTCTGATCGATGCGGTTTCCGCAGCTGTCGCAGCACAAAACGTAGCTCCTTTGATGAATTGTATGCTGGTCTGCTGCCTGTACGCGTTTACGTTGGGCGCAGTCATTTTCCTTTCGGAGCGTTTGAAGGCGGCAAATATCAAACACATTATGCTGCGGATACGAGGGGGCATCATGCGAGGCGTCCTGGAGAAAGACCTGTCAGACTATCAGCAGAAAAACAGTGCGGAATATATCGCATTTTTCAGCCAGAATCTGTCAGACTTTGAAGAAAACTATTTACAAAATCTGGTCTCCATCTACGATTCCTTTACGGGCATGGTCATAGCAGTATTTCTTTTGTTCTACATCAATCCGTTTATTGCCGTTATTTCGATTGCAGCTATGTCAATTCCAGGCCTGATCCCGAAAATTTTTGGGAAAAATCTGGGCATTTTGCAGGAAGATATGATGCGGAATACGGCGGGATATCACGTGAAGATCAAGGACATATTCAGCGGCTATGAAATCATCAGGGCTTATCGGGCAGAGAAACAGATGGAGGAACTTCATCATGACAGTTCCGTATTACTGGAAAACAGTAAGGCACGGACGGCGGATACAATGGCATGCCTGTATGCCCTTGCCAACATGGCTTCCATTGCGGTGCAGTTTCTGATCATGTCACTGGCCGGGATATTTGCCGTAAGGGGATCGATCACGATCGGCAGTATCATTGCGGTAACACAGCTTACCGGGCAGGTCATTTCTCCGGCGTTTCAGTTGTCTGCAAAAATCAGTCAGTTAAAAGGAGTCAGGCCGGTCTGCGAACAGATGGAAGCAAATCTGCTGCCTGCGGACGCAGGTGAGTTGAAAGCGGACCTGCCGGAAATGGAACGGACACTGACGCTTGAGGATGTTTCTTTTGCATATGATAATGCAGTGGTGATAGACCATGTCAGCCTGCAGTTTGAACGCGGCAGGAAATATGCCGTAGTGGGCAGGAGCGGAAGCGGAAAAAGCACACTGTTAAAGCTGCTGGCCGGATATTACGACAGTTATGCGGGCAGGATTGTTACGGACGGAGAAAGTGACAGGAAGACAGGAGCCGCGTGGATCCATCAGGAAGTGTTTCTGTTTGATGATACGATCCGGAATAATATCACTTTATACAAACCATATGATGAAGATGAGATCAAAAGGGCCTGCCATCTGGCCGGGCTGGATGATGTGCTCGGCCGCCTGCCCGCCGGATTGGACACAGAGGCGGCGGAAAACGGCTCTCGTTTTTCCGGCGGCGAGAGGCAGCGGATCGCGGTGGCAAGAGCCATACTACACAGAAAGAATCTTTTTTTGCTGGATGAAGCGACCTCTGCCTTGGACAGCGAGACTACGGAATTTGTAGAAGACAGTATCCTTTCTCTGGAAAATGTCACCTGCATAGCGGTCACACACAAACTTACGCCGGAATCTTTGAGAAAGTATGATGAGATATTGGTGATGGAACATGGAAAAATCGTGGAGCAGGGCAGTTTCGATCAATTGACCGCTGTGTCCGGCACATTTGCAGCACTTTACTCCCGTTAATGCTGTCCGCCCGAATGCTTCCTTGAAATCCGCCTGACCGTATGCTAGGATAAAGGAGTGGAACAGGATGCATGAGAGTGTGAAGCGAGAGGAATGACGGGACATGCGCAAAGTTTTTAATACCGATGGATACTGTGATCCGGAACTGCACTATATGGTCGATCTGTCCAGCCGCCTGAACGAAATCAGATCTATGGTGGATGCCGGACAGTATTTTACGGTCAACAGAGCCAGACAATATGGAAAAACAACGATATTGACAGCGCTTGCCGCTTTTCTGGAAGAAGAATATGAGGTGATCAGTCTGGATTTTCAGACGATCAGTTATGCTGATTTTGCATCCGAGCTGAATTTCGTTGCTGCTTTTTCGGGGGAACTGTTGGAAAACGCAGCCCATATTCCTGCAGAAGTGAAGGCGAAACTGGAGCAGTATGCCGCGGGCCATCCATACAGGGCGACACTGTCGGCGCTGTTTCGAACGCTGACCGAATTCTGCAGACAATCAGACAAAAAGATTGTGCTGCTGATCGATGAAATAGACACTGCCACGAATAATCAGGTATTTATCGATTTTCTTGCCCAGCTTCGTGCGTATTACCTGAAAAGAAGAAGGATGCCGGTCTTCCAGTCAGTGATTTTGGCCGGAGTTTATGATGTAAGAAATATCAGCAGGAAAATCCGTCCGGAGGAAGACCATAAAGAGAACAGTCCTTGGAATATAGCGGCGGACTTTCTGGTAGAAATGAATTTTTCGGTGAAAGATATAGAAGGGATGCTCTCTGCATACGAAAATGACCGGCATACAGGAATGGATGTAAGCGGGATTGCGGCGCTTTTGTTTGATTATACGGCAGGTTATCCTTATCTGGTATCACGGCTCTGCAAGTTCATGGACGAACGGATTATGTGTAATGCCTGGACAAAAGAGGGATTTATGGCGGCATTGAAAATGTTGATGGAAGATGATAATCCGCTCTTTCAGTCGCTTATGAATAAATTGAATGACTTTCCGGAGCTGAATCAGCTTCTTGTGAAGTTGTTGTTTCAGGGACAAAGCATTGCATATAATGTGGACAGCATTGCGGTTCAGCATGCACGGATGTTTGGTTTTGTAAAAGCAGCAGATTCGGTGGTCCTGCCGGCAAACAGAATTTATGAGATGCGGCTGTATAATAAATTTCTACTGGATTATAAAGAACAAAACAGCGTTATCTATACAGAAGGTTCGCGGCAGCGAAATCAGTTTATCGTAGACGGGCACTTGCATGTCAGACTGGTGCTTGAGAAGTTTGTAGAGGCTTTTGACTCTCTGTATGGTGATCAGAACGAGACATTTTTGGAAGATGCCGGAAGAAAATACTTTATGTTGTTTCTCAAGCCGATCATCAATGGCACCGGTAATTGTTATGTAGAAGCACAGACAAGAAACCGGGAACGTATGGATCTGGTCATTGATTATCAGGGAGAACAGAGCATTGTTGAAATGAAGATCTGGCATGGAAACAGCTACAATGAGAGAGGTGAGAAGCAGCTTTCGGAATATCTGGATCATTTTCATTTAAAGAAAGGATATATGCTGAGTTTCAATTTTAATAAGAAGAAAGAAATTGGTGTGAAAGAAGTAGTGATCGGAGATAAATTGCTTATAGAGGCTGTTGTGTAGCATGTACAGTTAACGACATTAGAAATAAAGGTTTGTTATTTCGTTCACTATACTACCAACAGGATATTAACAGGGACAGGAGAAAAGCGGAAATGAAACATTTAAAATATCTGGTAATCGGGGCAGGCGGCACGGGCGGCAGTATCGGCGCCTATATGACGGAGGCGGGCAAAGATGTGACCTTGATCGCACGCGGGGAGCACCTTAAGCAGATGCAGGAACATGGTCTGTGCATGGAGACGACAGCCAAGGGAAACTACACAGTGCGGCCGATCAAGGCAGTGGACATGGAACATTATGAGGAGCAGCCGGATGTCATTTTTGTCTGTGTGAAAGGATATTCGCTGGAGGAAACGCTTCCGTTTATCAGACGGGTCGCGGGAGCGGATACCATAGTCATCCCCATCCTGAATATTTATGGGACGGGCGGCCGGATGCAGGAGAAGCTGCCGGAATTGTTGGTGACGGACGGTTGTATCTATATTGCGGGAGAGATTAAAGAACCGGGGACGATCCTGCTGCGGGGGGATATTTTCCGTATTGTATACGGGGTGAGAAACCCGGAGGAACTTCGCCCGGAATTGTTTGCGGTGGCGCAGGATCTGAAGGAAAGCGGCATTGACGGCGTGCTTTCCGACAACATCAGGCGGGACGCGCTGCAGAAATTTGCCTTTGTATCTCCTATGGCGGCCTGCGGCCTGTATTATCATGTGACGGCCGGAGAAGTGCAGAAGACAGGCGATCCACGGGATACCTTTGTAAAACTGATGAAGGAGATTGACGCACTGGCGGTGGCCATGGGAGTGCCGTTCCTGGTGGATATCGTGGCGACGAACCTGCGGATTCTGGATACACTCAACCCCGAGGCGAGCACTTCCATGCAGAGGGACGTCTATGCAGGCAAACAGTCTGAGATTGACGGCCTGATCTATGAAGTGGTGCGGATGGGGCAGCAGTACGGTGTGCCGGTGCCCACCTATGAGATGATCGCGAAGAAGGCACAGGCGGACGGACTTGGCTAGAATTTCAGGGGTTTTCAGTGCGGAGTATCAGGCAGGAAGACCTTAGGACGGGTTATGGGCAGAAGCGTCAACGTGGGTGTGATTAAGCGAATGGAACAGCGGGTTTGCAGAGAGGATAATACAGCTTATGGAAACGGAAAAGAAATTTAAAGAGAAGTATCTGGCGGGAGAGATTGCCTTTGAGGAAATTGACGATTACAGTCAGGAGTGGGGATTCAGTGACGAGCCGGTGACGCTTCGGGAATACCTGGGACTGAATGCCGAGGAAGAAGATGCGTGGGTGAGCATCGGGGATGAGGCGCTTCGGGAGCTGCTGGACCGGCAGAAATAAAGTGAAAAACTTTAGTGAGCGGCAGAATATAATCAATGACATCGAATTTCGGGAAGAGGTAGGGAGAATGGAGCATTATATTACAGAGATTGCCATTAAGGAGTTGAGACATTTATCGAATATAGTTGTATCGCTGAATCCCGAAAAGAGACAGCATTTAATCATCACAGGTAAGAACGGATCCGGTAAAACGTCTCTGCTTTTGGCGTTGCAAAAATATTTATCAGCGATAAATGAGAATATGTTCAGGGAGTTGGTGGAGCAGTATATTCCAAGCCTGTCGGTGATGGAACGCCAATTAAATGCAGCAAAAACAGAGACAGAGAAGCAAAGTGTCAGAGAACGCTATAAAGCGGTTTTAAACGTGACAGAACAGTACACAGGTGGGGTGCGGATTTCTTTCAGTGAATACAAGGAGCTGGATTCTTTGTACAGGCAGGGAGAGTTTATAACAGCGTATTATGCCGCCAACAGAAAGACGAAGATTGTCCGCGCAAAGGGAGCGGAAGATATTAAACTGGCTTTATTCTATAAAGTGGATTCTGAACCCGGAGAGCTTTTGCATAAATATTTGGTACATTTGAAAACACAGCAGGCATACGCGCGTAACGAAGGTGATCTGGTGATCGTAGACAGGATTCAGGCATGGTTTGACAGGTTTGTGGACGCCCTGCGAATCTTATTAGATGATGATACCGTAACACTCGAATATGATTATAAGGAATATGATTTTAAAATTCATGAGTCCGGCAGGATACCGTTTGGCTTTGATGAGCTTTCGGATGGATACTCTTCGGTGATTCACATTGTATCAGATTTGATATTAAGAATGGATAAGAACTGGCTTCTCAGAGATACAATCAGTCAGTATGATATAGAGGGAATTGTGTTGATCGATGAAGTGGAAACACATCTTCATATCGAATTGCAGAAAAAAATCATGCCATTTCTGACAAGATTTTTTCCACGGATTCAGTTTATTATTACAACGCATTCACCTTATATTCTCAATTCTATTTCCAATGCTAAAGTGTATAATCTGGAGCGGTGTATTGAATTGGAAGATTTGTCTGTGTATTCCGCTGATGGTCTTGCAGAAGGATTTTTTGAAGCAGATGAATATGCAGACGAATTGAAAGATAAGATTGACAGATACCAGGAATTAAAATGTAAAATGGACTTGACGGAGGAGGAACGCGCAGAGAGAGCAAAGCTCCGCAGTGCGTTAAAGAATATTCCACAGGGACTTTCGCGGGAGGCGGCAGATAAATTTCTGGCTATAGAAGGAAAGTCTTTATGATTAAGATAAGCCGAAGAACGACAGAGAAATCGCAGAAAGCGATCATTTCTTTACAAAAAGCGAAGACAAAGAACAGTACCTGTAATACGCCGGAAGTAAACGCGGCACTAAAGGAATTGTTTTATGGAAAATGTTATATTTGTGAGAATAAACAGATCACGTCTTATCAGATTGAACATTTAGTTCCGCATCGAGAAAATGCGGAATTGAAGTATGACTGGAACAATATTTTTCTTGCCTGTGCACATTGCAATAACACTAAACTTGATAAATATGAGCCGATCATTGACTGTACAAAAGAAAACGTTGAGGAAAAAATTGCTTTCCGGAAAAAAGGATATTTCGGGACGGAAGAAGAATTGCTGTTTGACAGGCTGGACGATGGGATAGAAACGCAGAATACCGTGAATCTTCTGCAGGAAGTTTATTATGGATCCACACCGCAAAAGAAAATGGAAGCCAGAATCTTAAGGAAACTTTTAAGAAAAGAGCTTTCCGAATTTAAAGAATATGTTCGCGAATATCAGGAATCTGAGGATGAGGAAAAAGAAGATTTGGAGTGCCTTCTTAAGAAGCAGCTGCAGGACAGTTCGCCGTTTGCAGCGTTTAAGAGATGGCTGATCAGGGATAACAGGGAGGCATATCCGGATTTGATGAAATTTTTAAATGCATAAAAAGGACAGTTTGACAGTATGCTGAACTGTCCTTTTTATAATCTGTTCCGACTTTGTGTTAAAGAAAACTACATCACTGCGAATGTCGAGGCTGTACAGCGAATAGGAATAGAAGAGTCCCGGTCCCTGGCTGGTGGCCAGCAGGCTGACGATACCGCCTAACAGGCTGATGCCGATGGGGATGGCGAAAGAGCGGATCATCATGGAGAGGGCAAGCTGGATGCAGCCGGAAAAGTGCGCTGTTGCTGGCCGGTTTTAAACCATAGAATAAAAGATAGTGTGCGGCGTCAGGATGGCTCTGGTAGCCCGCCGTATACTCCATGAAGCGTTTTGTCAAGTGCTTTTTTGAGTTATTGACGCAAAACTTTTCAGCGCGGCGAAATAGCAACGGCAAAAATCCAGACGGTCAAGGGTTTGAGAGTGGAGATTTTTTCGCGCACTTTGCGAAAAAATGTTACATGTAAAGAAGATTATCTGATACAAGTTAAAAATGCAATGCTTCTCCATTTTGCGCACAAAGATATTTGCACTGCGCTTAGAGATATAGACGAACTTTTTGCATCGGGAAAGGAACATGGCAAAACAGAAGCAGAGTTATGCCATGAGCTGGGGAGGCCCAAAGATTTTGCAGATCATCTCGTTGACACAAATGATCATGATAGATTTTTCTTTAATATAGTTATAGATATTAGCAGCATATTAGCCATAGGCATATTTAGTGTTTATATTTTTTCCTCCCTTAATCCTGTTTACTGGGGAGCGCTGACGATTGCGGTTTCGGTTTTAATCTGGAATTTGTGTGGTGGTTTTTGCTTAAACGGATTCTTTTATGATTCTATACATCATAAGAAGGAATATATTGTTTATTGTATTATCTCATTTATCATAGCAGCTTTTCAGCAGGCGCTTACTCTTTTATTAAACAGCTGGTGTGGAACATCGCATTTCAGCACACCGGTGACGTATATTCATATAGCTTATTATTTCTCTGTATTGGCTGCCATCATCTCAGGTATACTGCTGCTTTTTACCATATACAGATTTTCACATGGAAGTTATTTTGCGCTGTGTATGCTTCCGGTATCAGTTGGAATGATTTGTTCGAGTCTGTCTTTTATAACATATATCAAAGCATTTAACGGGCCGAATATATTTTCCTCAATGTGTTCTATTCCCTATATTTCCGGTTTTATACTTTCCTTTGGTTTACTGAGGGTATTCTTAGTGAATCATTATACAAATGCGAAAGAGAACAGGGGTAAATTATAGATGGAATCACAAATGAACCGTGGAATATTGGAGTTATGTATCCTTTATCAGTTTTTGTCAATGGATTATTACGGTTATGATCTTATGGAAAAAATGAGACCTCTTTTTCCGGATGTGAAAGACAGCACCTTTTATGTTATTTTACGCAGACTTAACGCAAAGGGCTGCACAGAAATATATTACGGGAATGAATCAAATGGACCACAGCGAAAATATTATAGAATTACGGAAGAGGGCAGGGAATATCTTGAGAGCTTAATTCAAAGCTGGCGGGAAATAAAAAACATTGTTGAATCTTTGGGAATTATTTAGCGTGAGAAGTACTGTGGACTTAAGATTAAAAAGGCTGCTGCAAAAAGTGGAATTAATTTTGCAGCAGCCTTTTGTTGATTGTGTTAAGCCGACAGGTTAGTCCGGCCTGTTTTTATTTTGCAATGCAGCCTCCACAAACCCTTTAAACAGCGGATGCGGCCTGTTGGGCCGGGATTTCAATTCCGGATGGGCCTGGGTCGCGATAAAGAAGGGATGCTCCGGCAGTTCGCACATCTCCACGATGCGTCCGTCCGGGGACAGTCCCGACAGCTTCATGCCCTTTTCCGTAAGCACTGCGCGGTAATCGTTGTTGACTTCGTAGCGGTGCCTGTGCCTCTCGTGGATCGTCTCCTCTCCGTACAGCGCATAGGATTTGGACGTCTTGTCCAGTACGCAGGGATAAGAACCGAGGCGCAGCGTGCCGCCGATATCTTCCACACCGTTCTGATCCGGCATCAGGGCGATCACCGGATGGGTCGTAGAAGGATTCAGCTCTATGCTGTGTGCGTCGTTGTAGGACAGCACGTTTCTCGCAAATTCCACGATCGCCAGCTGCATACCGAGGCAGAGGCCGAGGAACGGGATCTTGTTGACTCTTGCATGGGTGATGGCGTAAATCTTGCCGTCGATACCCCTGTCGCCGAAGCCGCCCGGTACCAGAATGCCGTTCACGCCCTCAAGCAGTGTCCCCACATTGTCGGCTGTCACCGTTTCGGAATCCACCCAGCGGATATTGACAACGCAGTGGTTGGAGATGCCGCCGTGCTTTAACGCTTCCACCACACTGATATAGGCGTCGTGCAGCTGTGTATATTTGCCGACCAAAGCCACTGTTACTTCGTCGGTAGGGCTTCTGAGAGATTCCACCATAGCCGTCCAGTCTGCCAGATCGGGTTCCGGACAATCCAGTTTCAGGCATTCGCACGCCACTTGGGCCAGATGCTCCTTCTCCATGGCAAGGGGCGCTTCGTATAAATGCACCACGTCCAGATTCTGCAGTACCCGGTTGCTGGGTACGTTACAGAAAAGAGCGATCTTGTCCTTTAATCCCTGATCAAGCGCGTGTTCGCTGCGGCATACGATGATGTCCGGTTGGATCCCCATGCCCTGCAGTTCCTTGACGCTGGCCTGGGTGGGCTTGGTCTTCATCTCCTGAGAAGCGCTCAGATAGGGAATCAAAGTCACGTGGATCAGAATTGCATTGTCGCGGCCGACCTCGTGCTGGAACTGCCGGATGGACTCCAGGAAAGGCTGGCTTTCGATGTCGCCCACCGTGCCGCCCACCTCGATAATGGCGATCCGGGTATCCTCATCAGTGAAATTGCGGTAGAAGCGACTTTTGATCTCGTTCGTGATATGGGGGATCACCTGTACCGTGCCGCCGCCGTAATCGCCGCGGCGCTCTTTCTGCAGAACGGACCAGTAGACCTTGCCCGTAGTCACGTTGGAGTTCTTGCCCAGATTCTCGTCGATGAAACGCTCATAATGACCCAGGTCCAGATCGGTCTCCGTGCCGTCCTCCGTGACGAACACTTCGCCGTGCTGGATGGGATTCATCGTGCCGGGATCGATATTGATATAGGGGTCAAATTTCTGCATCGTGACTTTGTAGCCCCGTGCTTTCAGTAATCTTCCTAAGGAAGCGGCCGTGATGCCCTTACCGAGACCGGAGACAACGCCGCCTGTTACGAATACGTACTTAACTGCCATTCCTTTATCCATGCCTTTCTGTAATCTGTAAATTGTTTGCTGTATGCCGTTCCTGAAAAAAACAATATAAAAGCATTATACAATGGACGGAGTGGAAAAATCTACTGATACGTTGAAATTTTGTGAAATCTCGGTAAGTTCTTTTTCGATATAGCCGTAGGACAGGATCTGTTCTTTCGTGGCGTCGGCTTTGAGCATCCGTTTTATGGCGTTGGTGCGCTCTTCTTCGATACCCTGCTCAATGCCTTTTGCTTCAATATTTTCTGACAGGTTGCACATAGTCTGTATCCTCCCTTCTAAATCGGCGGTCATTATCATTCTGTAAGCTTCATCAATGATGCGGATCCTTCCATATAGCATTATTATACTTGATTCCCGAAACAATAGCAATAAGGGCAATATCCCTGTAATTGACAATCCATGCCTGGACCTGGGCATTCCGGTTCCCGTTGTGTTTCGCTGCGATCTGCCCTATAATGATTTCAGACATAAAAGACACAAACGCCGGGCAGCATATACAGACATATGGTGCAATGGGTTGCAGGAAAGGGAGAAAGAGGAAGTCAATCATGTTTTTACCGGAAAAAATACGGGGACTGGTCAGGGACGAGCCGTATCAGAAGGACGGGATCGGGATGTCCGGATCGACGGTCCTGATGTTTCATGATAAGGTTCTGAAGATTCAGCAGTGCAGTGAGGAAGCCGAAAACGAGTACCGGATGATGAAATATCTGCAGGGGAAGGTGCCTGTACCGGAGGTGTATGCCTGTGAGACAGAGGGGGACAGGACGTACCTGCTGATGCGTAAATGTACCGGCCGGATGGCGTGCAGCGGCGCATACAGGAAGGATTGGAACGTCTTGTGCGGACTGCTGGCGAACAGTTTGAAAATGTTATGGAATGTTGACGTGTCCGACTGTCCCAGTGATCAGCGGTTATGCCGCAAACTTGCGCAGGCGGCCCGGAATGTGGAGACAGGCCTGGTGGATCTTGACAACGTGGAGCCGGATACTTTCGGGGAGGGAGGCTTCCGGGATCCGGAAGATCTGCTGCAGTGGCTGTACAACAATATGCCGGAGGAAGAGCCTGTTTTATCTCACGGCGATCTGTGCCTGCCCAATGTATTCGGCATAGATGACAGAGTGACGGGCTATATCGACCTGGGCAGGGCCGGCACGGCCGATAAATGGTGCGATATTGCCCTGTGCTGCCGCAGCCTGTTTCATAATTTCAGCGGAAAATACAGTGACGTCTCTGTTGACCGTATGCCTGTGGAGTTTGATGTCAGGCAGTTTTTTTCTTTGTTGGATCTGGAACCTGACTGGCAGAAAGTACGATATTATATCCTGTTGGATGAATTATTTTAGTCTCTGTTCCAATAATAATCAACAAAATATCTTAAAACAGTAACAGGTCAAAAACTTTTTTGGCGGCAAACCTTGCTAAAATTGTAAATAGATTTTATAATTCTTTAATACTTGTGTCCGCAAATTCATAATTCTATTATTGATTTATGAATGCGCGTACCTTATATTTTATATAGAGAGAAAACAGAAAGTGAGGATTCCTCATGGATGATAATTTAAATCAATACGAAGGTGGTCCCGGCGGTCCCGGCAACGGCTCCGGCGGCCCGGGAGGGCCGGGAGGCCCCGGTGGATCCGGCAGCAGCGGCAACGATCCCCGGAAACAGAGCCTGATCATGCTGGCGGTGGCGGCTATCGTCACCCTTTTATGCATCAGCATGTTCATGAAGATGATGACCGGTGCTACCAATCAGGAGATTTCCTACAATGCTTTTATCGAGATGATCGAGAAGGAACAGATCGAGAGTGTTACGGTAGAATCCGACAGAGTTGTCATTTACCCGAAGCAGGCGGAGACGAAATCCCCTTTTGCATACGGTTACGGTCTGGGTACGATGACTTACTATACCGGTAAGATGGAAGACGACGACACACTGACCAAGCGCCTGCTGGAAAAGGATATCGAGACCAACAAACCGACCTCCGACAGTTCCAGCATTATTATGACGGTGCTGCTCTATTATGTGCTTCCGATCCTGCTGATGTGGGGATTGATGAGCCTGCTCTTCCGGCGGATGGGCGGCAGAGGCGGCCCCATGGGCGTTGGCAAGAGTACCGCCAAGGCCTATGTGCAGAAAGAGACCGGCATCACCTTTAAGGATGTGGCAGGGGAGGATGAGGCCAAGGAATCGCTGGTGGAAGTGGTGGACTTCCTGCACAACCCCGGCAAATATTCCAAGATCGGAGCCAGGCTGCCCAAAGGGGCGCTTCTGGTAGGACCGCCCGGTACAGGTAAGACACTGTTGGCCAAGGCAGTGGCGGGAGAGGCGCATGTGCCCTTTTTCTCCCTGTCCGGTTCGGATTTTATAGAATTATATGTAGGTGTGGGTGCATCCCGCGTGCGTGATCTGTTCAGGGAAGCGGAGAAGAACGCGCCCTGTATCGTGTTTATCGACGAGATCGACGCCATCGGCCGCAGCAGGGATTCCAAGTACGGCGGCGGTAACGAGGAGAGAGAACAGACGCTGAACCAGCTGCTGTCCGAGATGGACGGTTTCGACGGCAAGAAGGGGATCATTATCCTGGCGGCCACCAACAGGCCGGAGATTTTGGACAAGGCGCTTCTGCGTCCGGGCCGTTTCGACCGCAGGATCATTGTGGACAAACCGGATTTAAAAGGCCGTGTGGAAATCCTGAAAGTACATGCCAAGGATGTGCGTATGGATGAGACCGTGGATCTGAATGAGATCGCGCTGGCAACCTCTGGCGCGGTGGGATCCGATCTGGCTAACATGATCAATGAGGCGGCTATCAATGCTGTCAAGACAGGCAGAGAGTACGTCAATCAGAAGGATCTGTTCGACGCGGTGGAGCAGGTACTTGTGGGCAAAGAGAAAAAGGATCGTATCATGAGTAAGGAAGAGCGCAAGATCGTTTCCTATCATGAGGTGGGCCATGCGCTGGTAAGCGCGCTGCAGAAAAATTCGGAACCGGTACAGAAGATCACCATCGTTCCAAGAACCATGGGAGCGCTGGGGTATGTCATGCACGTACCGGAGGAAGAGAAATATCTGAACACGGAAGCGGAGCTGCGGGAACGTCTGGTGGGACTGCTGGGAGGCCGTGCGGCGGAGGAGATCGTCTTCGATACCGTCACCACGGGAGCGGCCAACGATATCGAGCAGGCCACGAGCATTGCCCGCAACATGATCACCCGCTTCGGTATGAGCAGGAAATTCGGCCTGATGGGGCTGGCGACGGTGGAAAGCCAGTATCTGGACGGCAGGGCATCCCTGACCTGTTCCGATGTGACGGCAGCGGATATCGATACAGAAGTGATGAAGATGCTGCGTGACAGCTACAAGCAGGCCAAGAAGCTGTTGAAGGAAAACCGCGAGATCATGGATAAACTGGCGGCACACCTGATCGAGAAAGAGACCATTACCGGCAAGGAATTTATGAAGATCTTCCGTAAGGAGAAAGGACTTCCGGAGCCGGAAGAGGAGGAGAACGGGAACAGTGCGGCCAAAAAGGAGACGCAGCCGGCACAGCAGAATCCGGCAGCGGGCAGTGCCGAGCCGGAGAAGCCGCCTGTATATGGCCAGCCGGCGTCGGGACAGAGCGCTGTAGAAGGCGGTCCGGTTTCGGATCAAAATTCCGATGCGGCGCAAAGCCGGCAGGCGCAGGTTTCCGATCCCGGCATACAGGAGCAGCCGCAGGAGGCGCAGAAAGAACAGGAGCCGCCGTGGAGGCCGCCCTGTCAGCCGCAGCCGGAGAACAGAGGCGTCTTTTCACAGGCGCCGGAACCGCGGGACGACCATAAACATTAAGAACCTGCGGCGCAGGAAAGAATAAGAGGCAAAGTCATATCAGCAGCTGACTTTGCCTTCTCTTTATAACAGTAAGGAAAGCATGCCATGTTTAACTTTGAAGAAGAATTGAAGAAACTGCCGCATTCTCCGGGTGTGTACCTGATGCACGATGCAGGAGACACGATCATCTATGTGGGCAAGGCCGTGAATCTGCACAGCCGGGTGCGTTCTTATTTCCGCAGGATCGTGGGCAGAGGGCCGCAGATCGACAGGATGGTGGAACAGATCGCGCGCTTTGAGTATATCGTGACGGACTCTGAGCTGGAGGCGCTGGTGCTGGAGAATAACCTGATCAAGGAATACAGCCCGAAGTACAACACGATGCTCAAGGACGACAAGACCTATCCTTATATCAAAGTGACTATGGGGGAGGAATTCCCGCGGATCCTTTTTTCCAGAGAGATGAAGAAGGACCGTTCCCGGTACTTCGGGCCGTATACGAGTGCGGCGGCGGTGAAGGATACCATCGACCTGATGAACAAGCTCTACCAGCTAAAGACCTGTAACCGCAGGCTGCCGCGGGATATCGGTCTCGAACGGCCCTGCCTGAATTACCATATCAAGCAGTGCCTGGCTCCCTGTCAGGGGTATATTGACAGGGAGGCGTACAGGGAACGCGTGGAGCAGGCGCTGGATTTCCTGAACGGCAACTATAAGCCGCTTTTGAAGGATCTGGAGGAAAAGATGACGCAGGCGTCCGAGAATCTGGAGTTCGAGGAGGCCATCCGGTACAGGGATCTCTACAACAGTGTCAAAAGCGTGGCGCAGAAGCAGAAGATCACGGACAGTAACGGCGAAGACAAGGATATTCTGGCCCTGGCCAAGGACGAGACGGACGCCGTGGTGCAGGTCTTTTTCGTGCGGGACGGCAAGCTGATCGGCAGGGAGCATTTCTATATGACCCATGTGGAGGGGTATGACACGGCGCAGATCCTGCTGGACTTTGTGAAACAGTTTTATGCAGGCACGCCCTATATTCCCCGGGAATTGATGCTGCAGGAGGAGATCGCGGACATCGAGATCCTGGAAAAGTGGCTGAGCAGCCGTAAAGGCAGCCGGGTCTATCTGCGCGTGCCGAAGAAGGGAGCCAAAGAAAAGCTGGTGGAGCTGGCGGCCCAGAACGCGCATCTTGTGTTAAGCCAGGACAAGGAGCGGATCAGGCGGGAGGAAGGCCGTACCATCGGAGCGATGAAGGAGATCGGGGCACTGCTCCAACTGGAAAATGTGAGCCGTATGGAGGCTTTCGACATCTCCAATATCAGCGGATTCGCCAATGTAGGTTCCATGGTGGTATTTGAAAAGGGAAAAGCGAAGCGCAGCGACTACCGCAAATTCCGCATTCAGTCGGTATCCGGGCCGGACGATTACGCCTGCATGAAGGAAGTGCTGACCAGACGTTTCATTCACGGCATGGAGGAGAAGGAGGAGCTGAACCGGAAGGCGATCAACCAGGAATTCGGCAGCTTCACGAAATTTCCGGATCTGCTGCTGATGGACGGCGGCAGAGGGCAGGTCAATATCGCGCTGCAGGTGTTGGAGGAGCTGCATCTGGAGATTCCCGTCTGCGGTATGGTCAAGGATGACAACCACCGCACCAGAGGGCTGTACTATCAGAATGTGGAGATTCCCATTGACACCCACTCGGAAGGGTTTAAGCTGATCACCCGGATTCAGGATGAAGCGCATCGCTTTGCCATCGAATATCATCGCTCCCTGCGCTCCAAGGCCCAGGTCAAGTCTGTGCTGGATGAGATACCGGGGGTGGGGCCGGCCAGACGCAAAGCGTTGATGCGGCATTTCGGTTCCATAGGCGAGGTGCGGGAGGCGTCCGTGGAGAAGCTGTGCGAGGTGCCGGAGATACCGGAGCATATCGGACGGCAGATCTATGCATTTTTTCGGACGGATGCGGAGAACGGGGATCCGCAGTAACTCCTTAAAATGATAATTAAGTCGGAAAAAATATGTTTTAGAATGAATAAAATTGACTTAAAGTTCATACAATGATATCATCAAGGTAAAAGAAGGGAAAAAATTATCGTGCGGAGGAAAATAGAAGAGAAGCTGTTACGATGGAAAAACGATGAAGAAGGCCGTATGCCGTTGCTGCTCTACGGCGCACGGCAGGTGGGCAAGACTTTCATCCTGCTGGATTTCGGGGAGAAGAACTACGAGAATGTAGTCTATATCAATTTGGAGACGAACCGCTCCGTAGCTTCTGTCTTCGAGAATGATATCGCTCCGGGACGGATCATTACGCTGCTGGAGGCGATCGTGGGAGAGGAGATCCATCCGGGGAGGACGCTTTTGTTTCTGGATGAGATCCAATCCTGTGAGAGGGCATTGACAAGTCTGAAATATTTCTGTGAGCAGGCGCCGGAGTATCATATCGTATCTGCCGGGAGTCTTCTCGGCGTGGCAGTCAACAGGCAGCAGTATTCTTTTCCGGTGGGGAAAGTGAAGAGCCTGTCCCTGTACCCGCTGGATTTTGAAGAGTTCCTGTGGGCGGTGGGAGAAGAGACGCTGGCGGGGGAGATCCGGGCCTGCTGTGAGGCGCACAGGCCGATGATAGAGGCCCTGCATCAAAAGGCGCTGGAGCTGTATCATTATTATCTGATCGTAGGCGGTATGCCTGCCGTTGTCAACGAATACGTCAGCCGGGGGAAGCTGGTACTGGTGCCGAATATGCAGCATGAGATTCTGGGAAACTATGTGGCGGATATGGCGAAGTACGCTTCTGCGGAGGAGGCGGTCAAGATCCGGGCGGCTTTCAATTCCATTCCCGCACAGCTGGCGAAGGATAACAGAAAGTTCCAGTATAAGGTAGTGCAGAGAGGGGCCAGCAGTTCCATGTTCGGGGCCTCGATCGAGTGGCTGGAGCAGTCCGGTGTGGTTCTGAAATGTAAGAGGATCCTGCATGGAGAGGATCCGATCTCTGTCTATGAAGATCTCTCGTCTTTCAAATTATATATGGGTGATGTAGGGCTTCTGGTGGCCAAATCCGGGCTGTCCCTGCAGACAATCCTGCTGGGGGAGGCCAATACCTTTATGGGAGCCGTGACGGAGAACTATCTTGCGGTTCAGCTGGCGGCCATAGGGTACGGGATCTATTACTGGGCGCCCGAGAACAGCCAGGCGGAGCTTGACTTTGTGCTGCAGGCAGGCGGACAGGTGACAGCAATCGAGAGTAAGCGCGGCACCCACAACAGATCCAGAAGCCTGGGCATGTTTATCCAGAAATATAAGCCGGGCCGGGCGATCCGGTTTTCGGAAGAAAATTTTTACGATACGGAGTCGGTGGAGGCGTTGCCTTTGTATGCAGCGTTCTGTCTGGGGGACTGAAATCGTAGCTCATCGGTCGGATGCCCTGCTGTGGGGTGCCAGGCACCGTGACGCATAACGCTTTCCTGTCAATAATGCGGTGCAGTAGTTTTATCAGATGAATTGCGAACCGCCTTTTTGTATGTTAGAATAGGACATGGAACGGCATTTGCATAACTTCGCGGTTTGGTGCAAATGGACTGTGCAGGCTGCGGCAAGACAAGATATGGGAGGTAAGGAGAGGGTATGGCGAGCATCAGTTTGACGAAGGTTATCGAGAAATTTAAATGGGAGAATCTGACGCCGGAGATCGATATTTCCAAGATCAGCGTGATCCAGCCGGATATCAACAGACCGGCGCTGCAGATCGCGGGGTATTTTGAGCATTTTGAGACGACGAGACTGCAGATCGTAGGATTTGTGGAATATTCTTATATGAATTGCATGGAAGAGGATCGTCAGCGGGAGATCTTCGAGAAGCTGCTCAACAATCCGATCCCAGGCATCCTGTTCTGCAGGGAGTTACAGCCGAACCCGTTATTCCGGGAGATCGCGGTCAAGTACGGCGTGCCGATCCTGATGAGCAAGAAGGCTACTTCGGCCTGTATGGCGGAAGTGATCCGCTGGCTGAATGTGAAGCTGGCTCCCTGTATCTCCGTGCACGGCGTGCTGGTGGACGTATACGGCGAGGGCGTGCTGATCACGGGCGAGAGCGGCATCGGTAAGTCCGAGGCGGCGCTGGAGCTGATCAAGAGAGGGCATCGTCTTGTCACGGATGATGTGGTGGAGATCCGCAGAGTCAGTGAGGATACGCTGGTGGGAAGCGCCCCGGATATCACGAAGCACTTTATCGAGCTGCGGGGTATCGGTATCGTGGACGTGAAGTCGCTGTTCGGTGCGTCCAGCGTCAGGGATACGCAGAATATTGATCTGGTCATCCGTCTTGAGGACTGGGATAAGGATAAGGAATATGACCGTCTTGGTCTGGAAGAGGAGTACACCGAGTATCTGGGCAATAAGGTGGTATGCCACAATATCCCCATCAGACCCGGCCGGAATCTGGCCATCATCTGCGAATCGGCGGCAGTCAACCACCGTCAGAAGAAGATGGGTTACAACGCGGCGCAGGAGCTGTATAAGCGCGTGCAGAAATCTCTGGCGGCCAGACGGGAAGAAGACCAGTAAGTACGGCGTGCCAGGACGGCCGGTGTGGAACAGATAAACTGTAAATCATTAAACATATAACAAACTGCAAACAAGGGGGAGAAAAGCATGGCAAATTATGTATTTGGAGTGGATGTGGGCGGAACTACCGTGAAGCTGGGGCTGTTTGACATTGACGGCAACCTGCAGGACAAGTGGGAGATTCCCACCAGGACGGAGAACGGCGGCGTGAATATCCTGCCGGACGTTGCGGCCAGCGTACAGGCCAGGATGGAAGAGAAGGGGATCACGAAAGACGACGTGGCAGGCGTGGGCATCGGCGCTCCCGGCCCGGTTGACGGCAGAGGAATCATCCACAAGGCGGTGAATCTGGGGTGGTCCGAGATGAATCTGAAAAAGGAACTGTCGGAACTTCTCGGCGGTATGCAGGTGGAAGGCGGCAATGACGCCAATGTGGCGGCGCTGGGCGAGATGTGGAAAGGCGGCGGCCAGGGTCATAAGGATCTGGTGGCAGTCACTTTGGGAACCGGCGTGGGCGGCGGCATCATCATCAACGGCAAAGTCGTGACCGGCTGCAACGGTTCGGGCGGCGAGATCGGCCATATCCATGTGGAAGATAATGAGACAGAAGTCTGCGGCTGCGGCAACTTAGGCTGCCTTGAGGAATATGCTTCCGCTACGGGCATCACCAGACTGGCGAACCGGAAACTGAAAGCCTGCGACAAGGACAGTGTGCTGCGGCAGGGTGAAGTATCCGCCAAGACGGTATTTGATGCGGTCAAGGCAGGGGATGAGCTGGCCATCGAGGTGGCGAAACAGTTTGGAGAATATCTGGGCAAGGGCCTGGGCGTGATCGCCGGTGTTGTCAACCCGGAAGTATTCGTGATCGGCGGCGGTGTTTCCAAGGCCGGCGAAGTACTGTTTGATTATATCCGCCCGCCTTTCGAGCGCACGGTGTTTCACGGCTGTAAGGATACGAAGTTCGTGCTTGCCACACTGGGCAACGATGCGGGCATCTACGGCGCGGCGAAGCTGGTGCTGGAATAAAAGACAGAAGAAACAGAATATACATAATTTTAAGATAAAACAGGGATTCTATAGTAAGCGGCAGAGTAATTTGCCGCTTACTATGAAAGTCTTCGACTTTCACAGCATGGATAGAAGTTTATGATAAAGATGATCTGTGACATCCGCGGCTGCATCGGAATATTAATAAATAAGCAGTAAATTCGAGAAATGGACGGGATAGAAATTGAGTGCATCAATGTATGATTATATAAAAACGATCATTCCGGAAGAACGTATCTTGTTTCACGAACCGATGAGTAAGCATACCACTTTTCGAGTGGGAGGAGAGGCAGACTGTCTTATCATGATTCATGAGGAGCAGGAACTGACGAAGCTGATCCGTTACCTGAATCAGATAGAGGAAGCATATTTTATAGTAGGCAACGGCAGTAATCTTCTCGTAGGAGATAAAGGATACCGGGGCGTGGTGCTCAAACTTGACGGGCCTATGGGAGAAGTGGAGACGAAAGGAACGGTGATACGGGCCGGCGCCGGAGCGCTGCTTTCGAAGGTGGCGGCGCAGGCAAAGGAGCACGGCCTGTGCGGGATGGAGTTTGCAGCCGGTATTCCCGGCAGTATCGGCGGCGCCGTGGTGATGAATGCAGGCGCTTATGGCGGCGAGATGAAGCAGGTCGTCGTGTCTGTCCGGGGATTGGATAAAGAGGGAGAGATCCTGACGATGGACAACGATACGATGGAATTCGGATATCGCAGCAGCGCCATACGCAACAGGCCGATCATCGTACTGGAAGTGACGCTGCAGCTTGCGGCGGGTGATGCAGAGGCGATCGGGATGAGGATGGAAGAGCTGGCGGCACAGCGCAGAAGCAAACAGCCGCTGGAATATCCCAGTGCCGGCAGCACATTCAAACGGCCGGAAGGATACTTTGCGGGCAAGCTGATCATGGACGCGGGGCTGCGGGGCTATCGGATCGGCGGCGCGCAGGTGTCGGAGAAGCACTGCGGTTTTGTGGTAAACAGAGGCGGCGCCACCGCGGCGGATATCAGAGAGGTGATCGAGGAAGTACAGGAGCGGGTCAGGGACCGGTTTCATGTCACATTAGAACCGGAGATCGTTTTCTTGGGAGAGTTTTAAAAATACGACGGATTGCGTTTTCGCTGTGAAACGGAATCCGAGATGCAGGGGATACGGGAGATAATGAAATGAGATTTGTGGTAGTGACCGGGATGAGCGGTTCCGGTAAACGGACGGCTATGAAGATGCTGGAAGACGTGGGCTTTTACTGTGTGGATAACCTGCCGGTACCGCTGATCGAGAAATTTGTGGAGCTTATAGCCATGCCAGGCAGCGAGATCACGAAGGTGGCGCTGGGCCTGGACGTGCGTGCGGATCAGCCTTTTGGTGATGCACAGCGCACATTGGACAGGCTGAAAGAGAACGGGTATCTGTTCGAGATTCTTTTTATGGAGGCGAGCGATCAGGTTCTTTTGAAAAGATATAAGGAGTCGAGGCGCATGCATCCGCTTTCCCCGGCGGGAAGGGTGGAAGAAGGCGTGCACAGGGAGCGGGATATCCTGCAGTATATTAAGAAGAAGGCAGACTATGTGATCGATACTTCCAATCTTCTGACAAGGGAGTTAAAGGAAGAGATCGACCATATTTTTGTACGCAATGAAGAATATAATTCCCTGATGGTCAGTATACTGTCCTTCGGGTTTAAGAACGGGATTCCGGCGGATGCGGATCTGGTGTTCGACGTCAGATTTCTTCCGAATCCGTTCTATATTGATGAATTGAAGCATAAGACTGGTAATGACAGGGAAGTAAGGGATTATGTGATGGATTTTCCGGAGGCTTCCGCGTTTCTGGAGAAGCTGGAAGGAATGCTGGATTTTCTGATCCCCAACTATGTAAAGGAAGGAAAGCATCAGCTGGTGATCGGGATCGGCTGCACCGGCGGCAAGCACAGAAGCGTGACGCTGGCCAATGAACTTTATGCTGAGATGAAGGAACGCGGTAATTACGGTGTGAAGCTGTATCACAGAGATATAAAACAGGGAGTATAGAGAATGTCTTTTTCCGGGACAGTGAAGGAAGAACTTGCAGCGCATATAGATTCTTCGAGGCATTGTCAGCTGGCAGAGCTGGCGGCGATCCTGCACTTTGGCGGCGGTATATGCGGGGCGGCAGGCGAACCACATCTTTGCCTTGAGACAGAAAATGAAGCAGTTATCAGAAAATGCTTTACATTATTAGAAAAAACCTTTAATATAAATAAAGTTGCAGTACAGGGCAAAGGGAGGATACTGTCCGACGACAGGACAGAAGATAAAGTGATACAGGCCCTGCATCTTGGAAAGAGGGAGGACGGATCGATTCTGCTGCAGACACCGGTCAACTCTCTTTTGATCAAGAATTCCTGCTGCGCCAGAGCATTTTTAAGGGGCGCATTTTTGAGTATCGGATCGATGAGCGATCCTGAGAAGAGCTACCACTTGGAGTTTGTCTGCAGTATCAGAGAGCAGGCAGGACAGCTTAAGGATATTATTCGGGAATTTCAGATTGATGCGAAGAGTGTCCGGCGCAAGAAATATGAGGTTGTCTATTTAAAAGAAGGTTCCGGTATTGTAGACCTTCTGAACGTTATGGGAGCGCATGTATCCCTGATGAATCTGGAGAATCTGCGGATCGTCAAGGAAATGCGCAATTCCGTGAACAGGCGGGTAAACTGCGAGACAGCCAATATTTCCAAAACCGTGACTGCAGCATCGAAGCAGATCGAAGACATACTCCTGATCAGAGACAAATACGGTTTTGACAACCTGCCGGACAATCTGCGGCAGATGGCGGAAGTGCGGCTGGAGTATCCGGATGCCGCGCTGAAAGAGCTGGGGGGCTATCTGGATCCGGCCGTAGGGAAATCGGGAGTAAATCACAGACTGCGCAAATTAAGTGAGATTGCCGATAGAATCAGGTTGTAAAGGAGGGAAAAAGTATGATTCAAAAAGCTATCCAGATTAAACTGGAGGAAGGGCTGGAGGCCAGACCGGTCGCCATGCTCGTGCAGGTGGCAAGTCAGTTTGAGAGTACTGTGTACATCAACTCAGAAGACAGAAAAGTGAACGCCAAGAGCATTATGGGGATGATGAGTCTTGGACTTGCCAGTGGGGAAGAGGTAACTGTTGTTGCGGACGGAAATGATGAGGACACTGCTGTTGTGGAGATTGAGAAATTCCTGAGCGGTAATTAGACCCGGGCTGCGCACATGACATTTAGATAAGGCAGAATGTAAAAGAGATTTCTGTAGAAAGAAGTCTCTTTTTTTACGCTTTTTTAACTTTGTCATAATTGAAATTTACAGATCACTCTATTAAAATAATGATTACAGGATATATTTGCAGGATACATTTAAAGGAGGGAGGCAGCTATGAGGAAAAGAATGCTTTTTGTATACAATCCGAGAGCGGGTAAAGCGCAGATCCGCAGTAATCTGCTGGATATCATAGATATTTTCGTGAAGGCCGGGTATGAGGTCACTGCCTATCCCACGCAGGCAACGGGGGATGCGGTCAAGGCGGTGAAAGAGCGGCAGGGCAGCTATGACATGGTGGCATGCTGCGGCGGGGACGGGACGCTGGATGAAGTGGTCAACGGGATGATGCAGAGCGAGGAGAAGCTGCCGGTGGGCTATATTCCGGCAGGCAGTACCAATGATTTTGCCAACAGCCTGAAAATCCCCAAGAATATGATCAAGGCGGCGGACGTGGTCGTGAACGGCGTAAACTATGCCTGCGATATCGGCCGGTTCAACAACGATAATTTTATCTACGTGGCGGCTTTCGGTATTTTTACCGACGTGTCTTACGGCACGAAGCAGGACGTGAAAAATGTGCTGGGACATGCCGCCTATCTGCTGGAAGGGGTCAAGCGGCTGCCTTCCGTGCGGGCCTGCCCGTTGAAGATCACCTGTAACGATCAGGTGATCGAGGGAGAGTTCCTCTACGGGATGGTCACCAATTCCTATTCTGTGGGAGGCTTCCGGGGCATCACGGGGCAGGATATTCTGCTGGATGACGGGCTGTTTGAGGTGACGCTGATCCGCAGGCCCACCAATCCGCTGGATCTGAACAATATCATCATGGCGCTGGTGGACAAGCGTGTGAAGTCGGAGCACATCCATACGTATAAGACGTCGGAGCTGATCGTGGAGAGCGGGAAGCCGCTGGCCTGGTCACTGGACGGAGAGTTTGGCGGGGAGCACCTGAAAGCCGTGATCAGCAATGAGCAGCAGGTACTCCAGATCAGGATTCCACAGGAATACGCCTGATTTTTTGGACATATTTTCCAGAGAATCTATTTGCGTATAAACAGGCTTTGGGTTATAATAAATGCAGTACTTTTCATCCGGTCCCGTGCCGGTCAAAATATTAAAATATTAAGAAAGGTGGTAACAACAATGCCATTAGTAACAACAAAGGAAATGTTTGAGAAGGCATACAATGGCGGTTATGCGGTTGGTGCATTCAATGTTAACAACATGGAGATCGTTCAGGGTATCACAGAAGCAGCAGGTGAGTTGAACAGCCCGGTTATTCTTCAGGTTTCCAAGGGAGCACGTGCTTATGCAAACCATACTTATCTGGTTAAGCTGGTAGAGGCAGCAGCACAGGAGAATCCGCAGATTCCGATCGCTCTGCATCTGGATCACGGCGACAGCTTTGAGCTGTGTAAATCCTGTATCGACGGCGGCTTTACTTCCGTTATGATCGACGCGTCTTCCAAATCTTTTGAAGACAATATCGCATTGACCAAGCAGGTTGTAGAGTATGCTCATGACAAGGGCGTAGTAGTAGAGGCTGAGCTTGGCACACTGGCAGGTGTTGAGGACGAAGTAGTAGTAGAGGCTGGTAAAGAGTCCTACACACGTCCGGAGGAAGTGGAAGAGTTCGTTTCCAGAACAGGTTGTGACTCTCTTGCGATCGCGATCGGTACTTCCCATGGCGCTTACAAGTTTACGGCAGCTCAGTGTACAAGAAATGCTGACGGCATCCTTGTTCCGCCTCCGCTTCGTTTCGACGTATTAGAGGAGTGCATCAAGCGTCTGCCCGGCTTCCCGATCGTTCTGCACGGATCTTCTTCCGTTCCGCAGGAGTTCGTTAAGATGGTTAACCAGTACGGCGGCGATATGCCTGACGCAGTGGGTATTCCGGAAGAGCAGCTTCGTAAGGCAGCTGAGCTTGCAGTATGTAAGATCAATATCGACTCCGATATCCGTCTTGCTATGACAGGCCACATCCGCAAGTACTTCGCAGAGCATCCGGATCATTTCGATCCTCGTCAGTATCTGAAACCGGCTCGCCAGGCTGTTAAGGAGATGGTTGCTCATAAGATCGTTAACGTTCTTGGTTCTGACGGTAAGGCGTAAGACGTAAAGTAAAAAAATAAACAATTAAACAACAGAAATACAGCAACAGGAAAGCCCCACTCTGTATGAGAAAGAGTGGGGCTTACTTATATGAGTTGTATGCCTTTATTTGTACGCCTTTATTTATGTGCTTTTATGCCGTTTCTATCTTTCGGTGTGTTCCTCATTGATATCCGGAAAGACGGAGAGGAGAGGCTTTACGTCCTGTCTGCGGATAACGCGGTCCACATAGTTTTTTGTAATACGCATGACGAGCGGCGACAGACAGAGCACGCCGATCAGGTTAGGCATGGCCATCAGTCCGTTAAAGGTGTCGGACAGATCCCAGGCCAGACTGAGGTTCATGGTGGCACCCACGTAGATGATCAGGATAAACACGATCTTGTAGGCGATGGTGGATTTCGTGCCGAATAAATATTCCCATGCCTTAGAGCCGTAATGGCTCCAGCCAAGCACTGTGGAGAAGGCAAACAGCAGGATCGAGACGGCGATGAACATCGGGCCGAAGGAGCCAAATATCGTGGCAAAGGCCTCGCCCACCAGGGCGGAACCGGAAGCCTCGCTTAAGACCGCGCCTGTCTCCAGATCCACAAGTCCGGATGAAAGGACGGAAAAGGCAGTCAGCGTGCAGACGACCATGGTGTCGGCAAACACTTCGAAAATACCCCACATACCCTGCCGGACAGGCTCTTTTACATTGGAGTTGGAGTGCACCATCACGGAGGAACCAAGGCCCGCTTCGTTGGAGAAGACACCCCGCTTCATCCCCCAGGTGAGAGCCAGCTTGACGCCGGAACCGACGATGCCGCCGCCCACGGCTTTTAGGCCGAAAGCGCCCTTGAAAATGGCGGAAAAGACCGCGCCGCACTGTCCGATATTGGCTATAAAGATGGCGAGCGCGCCCAGTATGTATGCAATGGCCATAAAGGGAACCAGCTTCTCGGTAACGGAAGCGATCCGTTTCAGGCCGCCGACAATGACCAATGCAGCCAGAACCATAAGACCGATACCTGTAGCGACGGTCGGAATGGAGAAGGCCGCTTCCATATTAGCGGCTATGGAATTCACCTGACTCATGTTGCCGATACCGAAGGAGGCCAGCAGACAGAACACGGAAAAGAGCACCGCCAGAACCGCACCGATCTGCTTACAGCCTTTATAGGAGCCGAGACCGTCTTTCAGATAATACATGGCGCCGCCGCACCACTCGCCTTTCGTATTCCTGCGGCGGTAATAGATGCCCAGCACATTTTCGGAGTAGTTGGTCATCATGCCGAAGAAAGCCACGATCCACATCCAGAAGATGGCGCCGGGACCGCCGGAGATCAGCGCGCTGGCCACACCGACGATGTTGCCTGTTCCGATGGTGGCCGCCAGAGCCGTACACAGCGACTGAAACTGGGATATGGCCTTGTCTTCCTTATCGGTGTGTTTCGTGATGTGTCTGTCACGGAAGATACCGCCGATGGTGTTCTGGAACCAGTGCCCGATATGGGACAGCTGGAAAAATCTGGTCAGTACCGTCATCAGGATGCCCGTTCCCACCAACAGTACCAGCATGGGGATTCCCCAGACGAAATTGTTGACGGCGCTGTTGACACTAGTGACAGAATCAACAAGGCCTGCAAAATATTCTTTCAAAATAATCTCCTCCTTCTCTGCTTCCGGAAAATATCTGGTTCAATGCTCTAAAATTCACTTTTACAGTATAGCACAGTAAAGTGTCACGGGCAAGGAATAAATGTATACATGCATATTTGGATGTAATGCTGGGGTGCTATTCACGGTGCACTGCACCCTTCTGCAGGGCATCCGGCCGGATCAGACAAGTTTATGTACTGCCGGGACTTATTTTGTTACATTTTGTCCGTTCATGAATTGTTCATATTTAATTTAAAAAAACTTCATGCAGGTAACATTCTTTAGACATTTCTCATGCGTATACTAAGACCATAAGATAACAACAAGGCAACACAACAAACCGACAACATCAAGTTTACTGATTAACTAAAACTTTTTCATAATAATGCCAGGTAGAGTTCGCTCTGCCTGGCATCCTCCCTTTTCAGGGGTAAATTTTCCCGCATTCTTTCATGATTTATTATAAAATGACACAGGACATAAGTTATGGATCCCGATTATTGCATCAATAAAATGAGGGAAAACAGACGGGGTAAACGATCGTAGCATGGATGTAAGGCCGCGTTGCTTTCTTTTTTGACAGGGGCAGGCTATCATCCTGTCATACTTATGGCTTTGGTAATGGCGCTGACAGGGTGCGGACAAAGAGGGAAAAACAGAAACGAAGAATACGGGGAAGTCATTGCCGGGCTGGGTGACGATGAACAATTCGCGTTGGAGGATATCGGAGAGAACTACGATGTTCTTTTTACAACGGACATGACCTATGAGGACGGGGCCGGGCACCATGCGGCTCTTCGCGCCACGGTCTATTATGTGATCGATGGACAGGCGTGCAGTATGGGCAGGGTAGAGAGCATGGGGACAGCATACCCGGTGTCCTACGGGAAAAGGTGTATCTACACGGCGTCTGAGCACAGCCTGCAGATTTATGAGATCGACACCGCGAAACAGCAGCTGTCGCTGAAAGCGGAGTACGAGACTATATTCGACGAGACGGATCGTATTTCTTATCGCTGCACAAAAGACGGACAGGAAGAGATGATCTCTGAGGAAGCATATGCAAAGATTTATAAAGGGTATGAGAAAAGCACGGTGGTCAGCTTTGGATACGGGGCTGGTGTGTAGGGAGTCTTAAAGCGTGTTCACGAACTGTTCAAAAATGCTTCAAAAAAACTTCACGCAGGTAACATTCTTTAGACATTTCTTGCGCGTATACTAAGACCATAAGATCACAACAGGCCAATACAACAAGCCGACAACATCAAGGTTGCTGATTAACTAAAACTTTTTCATAATAATGCCAAGTAGAGTTCGCTCCGCTTGGCATCCTCCCTTTTCAGGGATGAAATGTTTTTCGATTGACTTCTATTCGAAACCTCCCTATAATTAAAACGAAATAATTTGTACAATATTACCAGTATTCCGGAGATAAATAAATGGCGAGATTATATTTTGAAGAAATAGATGATGAGACAGAAAATGAGGAAACAGAAGATATAGAAGCAGCAGAAAACTCAGCATACAGGAAGATGGAAGCAACAGAAAACATTGCATACATGGAGATAGAAGATTTAGAAGACATAGATGACATAAAAGCAGCAGAAACGTTCGGGGAAGAAGAGTACAGAGAATATTTTGCCCACTATGAGGAGCGGAAGCGCATACGTTTAGAGCGGCAGCAGCGTATGAGAAAACAGCGCCTGTTGAAGCGTTTTCTGTGTCTGGGCGCGCTGTGTGTCGCCATGAGTATTGTCGTTATCGTGAACATATTCGGCAGAAAAGGGGATAGAGAAGAGACGCAGGACCAGCAGCAGACAGTGAAGAATGTGGAGCAGACGGAGCAAAGCGATTTACCAATGATAAATGAGGTACAGGGAGACGCACCGGAGGAAGCGGACGGTGCGGAAAGTGAACCTGATGCGGCGGGGACAGAGCCGGATCAGGAGGAGCCGGTTTACAGTTTTCACGATACTCTGCAAACGGCGGCTATTTACAGCGAGGAAGTGGTCAGCACCAATGCGATTCTGGTCGATGAGAGTACGGACACGATCGTTGCCTCAAAGGGAGCGGATGAGAGAATTTATCCGGCGTCCATGACGAAGGTGCTGACCGTGCTGGTGGCGGCAGAGCAGATCACGGAGGAGGATCTGGACGACACGTTTACCATCACGCTGGAGATCACGGATTATGCCTATGTGAACGACTGCAGTGCGGCAGGATTTTTGGATGGGGAAAGGGTGACGGTGCGCGACCTTTTCTACGGCACGGTGTTGCCTTCCGGCGGGGACGCCGCATTGGGACTTGCCATTTATACGGCGGGGTCACAGGAAGCATTCGTGGACATGATGAATGCGAAGCTAAAGGAGCTGGGTCTTGGAGACAGTGCACATTTTACGAACTGTATAGGCCTTTTTGATGAAGAACATTATTGTACTGTCTATGATATGGCCGTTATCATGAAAGCGGCCATGCAGAATGAGTTGTGCAGGGAGGTATTGTCTGCGCATACTTATACGACTAAGGCTACGGCAGAGCATCCCGAGGGCATTACCATTTCCAACTGGTTTCTGCGCAAGATCGAGGATAAGGATACGGGCGGCGAAGTGCTGTGCGCCAAGACAGGCTATGTGGTCCAGTCCAAAAACTGTGCGGTGAGTTATGGCACATCCGCGGGCGGAACGCCATATATCTGCGTGACTGCGGGTTCGACCAGCGGCTGGCGGTGTATTTATGACCATGTGGAGATCTATAACAGATATGTGCCGGCAGGGGGATAATGTGTTTTGCCGGCACAGGATGAATCAAACAAATCGCTCTTCATACGCATTACTATGTGCTGTATCATAAAACTGTACGATACAGACCAACAGCAGCGGATCCCTGTGGATGGATTCGCTGCTGCTCGTATTTACTGGAGTTTTTCCGGTTCCGGATAATCTACGCCGAAGGTATCGACGGTGACGGTCTTCATCACCTGGTCTTCCAACGGTCTGTCGGAATAATCTGTAGCCGTCTCGGCGATCTTGTCCACCACATCCAGACCTTCGATCACCTTACCGAAAGCTGCATAAGCGCCGTCTAAGTGCGGGCTTGTCTTGTGCATGAGGAAAAACTGGCTTCCCGCCGAGTCGGGATGCATGCTTCTGGCCATGGAGAGGACGCCGGGGGTGTGCTTTAAGTCGTTGGGAAATCCGTTCTGTGCGAATTCGCCGCGGATGGAATAGCCCGGACCGCCCATGCCGCTGCCTTCCGGATCTCCGCCCTGGATCATAAAGCCTTTGATGACTCTGTGGAAGATCAGGCCGTCATAGAAATGCTTCTGGATCAGGCTGATAAAATTGTTGACGGAAACAGGGGCAATCTCCGGATAAAGCTCGGCTTTCATCACGTCACCGTTTTCCATCGTAAAGGTTACAATCGGATTCTGTGCCATACTGTAAAGTCCTTTCTTAAAATATTTGATTTCGTTTGTATATTTTTCCTATCTATTATATTATTATATATAAGAAAATACAAATCAAAAAACTTAAGAGTGCAGACAAGAAATTATGCAAAGAGCATGATTCTCATGCGACCCGCTGACCAATGGTGCGCCGCAGGATGGAAGTTGACTGTAAAGAACAAGACGTGGAAGAGCCATCGCGATGCGATCTTGAATGGCTGGATGGATATGACGGGGCAGGAAGATGAACCGTCATGTAAGATGAGTGGGGTGGGGTTATGCTGAGGAAAGTGGTTTTTGCATTGAAAGATGGAACGGGAAACCGATTACAGTTATCGTTGCGCAGTCTGATCCAGGAGCTGAAACAGCACGGGATAGAGGTAGCCTATGCCATATGTCTGGAAGACGGGGGATGCGGGGAGCAGAGCGCTGCGGCTGTATGCGGTGAAGATTGTCTGCTGAAGAAGCACGGCAGTATCTGTGCGGCGGATCAGGCAGAGCCGGATACCCTCTATATCACGGATTCTTTCGTGCAGTACTGTATCTGGCAGCAGCACGGGAAATATGTCCTGCCCTACAGACACCAGTGGAATCAGGAGGATGTGTTTGAGGGTGCGGAATATATGATAGAACGTCTGGAAGAGGTAGACTACGAAGTGATCGACATGGCCTACCGTCGTCTTGCCGGGATTCCATGGGAGATCTTCAAGACTGAGCGCTGTATCGTGCGGGAGACGATCGTGGAGGATGTGGACAGTCTGTATGGCATTTACGGGGAGCCGGCCATCACGGAGTACATGGAAGATCTGTATCAGGACCGGGACGAAGAGATCGCCTACATTAAGGATTACCGCAGGCGGATGTATGGCTTCTACGGCTATGGCATATGGAGCGTACTGTCCAGACGGGACGGGCAGGTCATCGGACGGGCCGGGATCAGCTGGCGGGAGGAATTCGATGTGCCGGAGCTGGGGTTTGTGATCGGGGTACCGTGGCAGCGGCAGGGATACGCCTATGAGGTGTGCAGCGCGATCCTGCGCTATGCGTGGAAGGATATCGGTTTTAAGCAGATCCAGGCGCTTGTCATGGAACACAATGAGAAATCCTCCGCACTGTGCCGGAAGCTGGGGTTTGAGGACAACGGGATCACGGTACTGGAGAATGTGCGGTATATCTTATATAAAATGCAGTTGAACTGCGGCTGTGGAAGAGAGAAGGATTATGTACGGCAATAACAGAGAGGCAGGGAGAATCTCATGAGTATCACAGTGGTCATACAGCAGATGGTCATCATCTTTATACTGATCGCTGTCGGTATGTTTTTATACAGGAAGGAAATGCTGTCGGAGACAACGACAAGACAGATGTCAGGACTGATCGTCAACCTGACCAATCCGGCGCTGTTGATTAGCAGCGCCCTGCAGGAAGGGCCCAGAATGTCGCTGCAGGATCTGGGAACGGCGCTTGTGGTGGATCTGGTCATCTACGCCGTGCTGATATTGGCGGGCTTTCTGATTCCGCGCATTCTGCGGGTGCCGGACAAATACCACTATGCATACCAGATGCTGACCATCTTCGGTAACGTGGGTTTTATCGGGATACCGCTTGCTTCGGCGGTGCTGGGAACGGAATGTCTGATCTTTGTTTCGATCTATAACCTGCTTTATGTGCTGCTGATCTATACTTTCGGCATCTCGCTTCTGCAGCGGGCGGCGGCGAAGCAGGCAGACAGCGGGGCGAGTCCTCAGGATTCAGCAGGCGCACAGACAGATGCGCTCTCCTGGAAGAAGATGATCAATGCCGGGACAATCTCGGCGGCAGTGGCTATCATCCTGTATCTGGGCGATATTCCGGCTCCTGCGATCCTGTCTTCCACCCTGGATTATATCGGACAGACGACCACATTATTATCCATGCTCGTGCTGGGTGTCTCGGTGGCGCAGATGGCCCTGCGGGATATCTTCTGCCATCCGAAGCTGTACTGGTTCGTGCTGCTGCGGCAGATCTTATTGCCTGTGGTGTGCGTGCTTCTGCTGCGCCCTTTTTTACATAACGAACTGCTGCTGCATGCGACGGCCCTGATGCTTGCGGTCCCGGCCGGGAATATGCCGCTGATGCTGTCGAAACAGCTGCAGATCGATACGGACACGATCTCACAGGGAATCATCCTGACGACACTGCTTGGGCTGGTAACGATCCCCGTCGTCAGTATGATCCTGTAAAACCGGCAGACGTCTTTTTACTTCTTATACAATTCTTATACGACCTGTACTTTCATCATATTCGTAGTGCCGGATACCCCGATGGGCACGCCGGAAGTGATAACGGTCAGGTCGCCGGCCTCTAAAAGTTTCATCTTTACGGCCGCCTGAATGGCTTTGTCAAAAAGATGGAAGACTTCCTTTTCTTCCTTGATGACGATTGGTGTGACACCCCAGGTCAGGGACAGCTGGCGGCAGACCTTCTCCGTGGTAGCACAGCTGATGATGTCGCTCTCGGGACGGTATTTGGAGAGCATTCTGGCCGAAGTGCCGGATTTGGTGACGGTCACGATGGCCTTGGCGTTCAGATCCAGCGCGGTGGTACAGGAGGCGTGGCAGATGGCATTCGTAATATCGGCATCCGTCTCCCGGGCACTCTGGTAGAACCGCTTGCGGTAGTCCACGTCCTGTTCCGTGCGCTCGGCGATCCGTACCATGGTCTTTACGGCTTCCACCGGATAGGCGCCGGCCGCCGTCTCCCCGGAAAGCATAATGGCGCTGGTGCCGTCGTATACGGCATTGGCAACGTCGGTGGTCTCCGCTCTGGTAGGACGGGGGTTTTTGATCATGGATTCCAGCATCTGGGTGGCCGTGATCACCTGTTTGCCGGTGCGGTATACTTTCTTGATGATCTTTTTCTGGATCACGGGCACTTCCTCGTAGGGAATCTCCACACCCATATCGCCGCGGGCCACCATAATGCCGTCGGACACTTCGATGATGTCGTCGATGTTGGTGACGCCCTGCGCATTCTCGATCTTGGCGATGATCTTGATATCGGAGCCGCCGTTTTTCTCAAGCAGCCTGCGCAGCTGCAGGATATCTTCTTTTTTCTGGACAAAAGAGGCGGCGATAAAGTCCACATCCTGGCTGATGCCAAACAGGATATCTTCTCTGTCCTTATCACTGATGTAAGGCATGGAAAGATCCACATCGGGCACGTTGACGCCTTTATGGTTGGAGACGACACCGCCGTTGATCACGCGGCAGACGATATTGGTGCGGTCCACCTGCTCCACCGTCATCTCGATCAGGCCGTCGTCGATCAGCACGCGCATACCGACTTCCAGATCTTCATAGAGCCGGTTGTAGGTCACGCTCACCTTGTCTTTCGTGCCCTCCACCTCATCTGCTGTCAGGGTAAAAAGCTGCCCTTCTTCCAGCGTCACGCGCCCGTCCTTGAAATTTTTGACCCGTACTTCCGGTCCTTTGGTGTCCAGCAGGATCGCTACCGGCTGCCCCACCTCTTTGCGCAGCTTCTTTATCATATCCATTCTTTTCTTATGTTCGTCGTAGGTTGCGTGGGAAAAGTTACACCGCGCTACATTCATGCCTTCCAGCATCATCTGTCTCAATACTTCCTCATTGTCCGTTGCCGGACCCAGGGTACATACGATCTTTGTTTTTCTCATATCATTCTCCTTTACTGAAAATTGCTCCTGTGATGATCTGCTTCTGTTTGGACACCTTTCTTTCATTTTGAGCAAAAGGGGAAGTTTTTAAACAACCGCAGACGTATATCGCACCATTAGTATATCATATCATATTCAACTTGTAACTGACAGGCAGGGGCGCTAAGAATGTGTTTTGATCGCAGGAAAAATAATATGCTTTCCTAAAGAGAACATGACTGCTATAATAGGGCGTAAAGAACTGCCAGGGTGTCAATCAACAGGTGATGCTGGTGAAAACGAGAGGAGAAAGCGGATGCAGATCAATTACAACGAACAGAACAGGGTGTTTAAGATAGATACGGAACATACCAGTTATTGTATCGGTATCGTGGACGAGGAGAATTTTGTCGGACATATTTATTATGGAAGGAAGCTGTCGGATGACAATCTGGTCTATCTGATGCGGACAGCGGAGCCGCCTTTTGTGCCGTCGAAGAATAACCGGGACAGGAATTCCTTTCTGGATACGTTCCCGATGGAGTATACGGGCCATGGGCTGGGAGATTTCCGGGAAGGCACTTTGATGGTGCGGACGGCGGGCGGTCATTCGGGCGTGTCGCTGTCTTATGTCTCCCACAGGATTTACGACGGAAAAGAGGAACTTGCGGGGCTGCCGGCGACTTTCGGGACGGCGGATACGTGCAGAACGTTGGAACTTACCTGTGAAGATAAGGTGCTGGGGCTGCAGGTGATCTTATCCTATAGTATCTTTGCAGATAACGACGCCATAGCGCGGAGCGTGCGGGTGGTGAACGGCGGGAAAGAGGCGCTTTATCTGACGAAGGTTCTCTCGGCCTGCATCGACATGGACAATGAGGAGTATGAGATGATCACGCTGCCGGGTTCCTGGGCGAGAGAGCGGATCATACAGACGCGTCCTGTTTTAAAAGGCAAACAGGGGGTATCTTCGGTGCGGGGAGAGTCCAGCCATCAGGAGCATCCTTTTATGGCATGGAAAAGGAAAACGACTACGGAAGAGGCAGGGGATATCTATGCCATGAATTTTGTCTATTCGGGTAATTTTATGGCGCAGATCGAAGGGGATCAGTTTGGCAGTATGCGGGCGTTGATGGGCATCCATCCGCAGGATTTTTGCTGGAAGCTGGAGCCGGGCGATGCCTTTCAGGCGCCGGAGGTGATCTGTGTGTATTCTGCGGAAGGCATCGGCGGTATGAGCAGAACCTTCCATGACCTGTACCGCAGGCACCTGATCCGGGGCGAATATAAGGATAAAAAGAGGCCTATCCTGATCAACAACTGGGAGGCGACTTATTTTGATTTCGATACGGACAAGCTGCTTGCCATTGCACGGGAGGCGTCCGCGCTGGGCATCGAGATGCTTGTTATGGACGATGGCTGGTTTGGCTGCCGCAATGACGATAATTCCAGTCTGGGAGACTGGCAGGTCAATGAGGCGAAGTTAAAGGGCGGCCTGAAATATCTGGTGGACGAGGTCAATAAGCTGGGGATGAAGTTCGGCATCTGGTTGGAGCCGGAGATGGTATCGCCGGATTCCAACCTGTACAGAGAACATCCGGACTGGGCATTTGCCATTCCGGGCAGGACGGGGAGCCTTTCCAGAAACCAGTATGTGCTGGATCTGACCAGACAGGAAGTGAGGGACTGTGTGTATGATATGATCGCATCGGTGCTGCGCAGTGCCAATATTGAATATGTGAAATGGGATATGAACAGGCAGCTGTCTGATATGGGAAGCTGCGGCCTGCCGGCGGACAGACAGGGAGAGCTGTTCCACAGACAGGTGCTGGCGGTGTATGAGCTGCAGGACAGACTGACAAGGGAATTCCCGCACCTGCTTTTGGAGAACTGTTCCGGCGGCGGGGCGAGATTTGATCCGGGTATGCTCTATTACAGCCCGCAGATCTGGTGCTCTGACGATACGGATGCGGTGGAGCGGCTTTCCATTCAGGCGGGTACGGCGATGGTATATCCGCTGTCCACCATGGGGGCGCATGTGGCAGACTGCCCGAACCACACGGTGGGGCGGAATACGCCTTTTGAGACGAGGGGCTATGTGGCGCTGGCGGGCACCTTCGGCTATGAGCTGGATGTGACGAAGATTCCGGAGGCGGACCGGGCCATGATCCCGGCGCAGACGGCGATGTATCACAAGTACAATGACCTGGTACGTGAGGGAGATTATTACCGGATCGCGCATTATGCCGAGAACCATTATTATGACTGCTATGAGGTGGTGGCGAAAGATAAGAGCGAGGCGCTTGTCACATACGTTCAGGTGCTGAACCGGCCGAGCCACCACAGCAGGCGGATCAGGATCCCGGGACTTGATCTGACGGCGGTCTATGTGATCGAAAACGCGCAGGACTGGCCGGAGATCAGACAGACAGAGTATCGCGGAGATGCGCTGCAGTTTGCGGGGATCAATGTGCCGCCGCTGTGGGGGGATTTCAAGGGGAGATTACTGCATCTTGTGAGGAAGTAGGCGATGCAAAGCCGGCATGACAGTCAGAATAGAGAACGATATAAGGGTGAAAGGCAGGAGTGACAGAATATGGTGGTACAGAAGTATAAAGATATGTTACAGGGTAAATCGGTGATTCGGCAGTTGTCGGAGTTCGCGACGGCCAGGGGCGCCGAGATCGGGTATGAGAATGTATTCGACTACAGTCTGGGGAATCCGTCGGTGCCGGCGCCGCAGGCGTTTACGGAGACGATGATCCGTCTGCTGCAGGAAAAGGATCCCATGGAGCTGCACGGTTACAGCCAGAGTCTGGGAATTCCGTCGGTGCGGGAGAAGGTGGCGGCGTCGCTGAATAAAAGGTTCGGGATGCAGTATACGGGAAATCACATTTTCATGACCACGGGAGCGGCGGGAGCCATCGCCCATGCGGTACGTTGTGTGAGTCAGCCGGGAGACGAGATCCTGACCTTTGCGCCTTATTTTCCGGAGTATGGACCGTATATTAATCTGACCGGAGCGAAGCTTAGAGTGGTGCCTGCAGATACGGAGCATTTTCAGGTGAATCTGGAAGCGTTTGAGGAGATGCTCACGGAGAAGGTGGCGGCGGTGCTCATCAATACGCCCAACAATCCTTCGGGGACGGCCTACTCCACCGAGACCATCAGGCAGATGACAGCGATTATGACGAAGAAGCAGGAGCAGTACGGACACGATATCTTCCTGATCTCGGATGAACCTTACAGGGAGATTGTTTTTGCAGGGGTGGATGCGCCGTATCCTTCGAAGTTCTATGACAATACGCTGTCCTGCTATTCTTTCTCCAAATCCCTGTCCCTGCCGGGAGAGCGGATCGGGTATGTGGCGGTGAATCCGGCCTGCACGGATGCGGAGCTGATCAGCGCGATGTGCAGCCAGATCTCCAGAGGAACGGGCCACAACTGCCCGCCCTCCATCATACAGCTGGCGGTGGCGGAGGTGTTGGACCTAACGTCGGATCTGTCGGTTTATGAGACGAATATGAACATTTTATATAAGGAACTTACCGACCTGGGCTTTACGTGTGAAAAGCCGGGCGGCACTTTTTACATGTTCCCGAAGGCACTGGAGGAGGATGCGGTGGCGTTCAGTGAGAAGGCGAAGAAGTATGACCTGATTCTGGTGCCCGGCGACAGCTTTGGGGTGCAGGGGTATTTCCGGATCGCCTACTGCATCGGCACGGAGAAGGTGGAGCGTTCACTGGATGCGTTCAGAAGATTTGTGAAAAACGAATATTAAAATGAGAGCGAGAAATCTGTGGGAGTAGGACTTTCCCGCAGATTTTCGTTATGGTATGGGAGATAGAAATATACTATATATAGTTAAAGATATTAGAAATTTCGTTTGCTATAATTCTTTGTATTACGGCATAAATAAATATAGTATGGAAGTAATTGGCAAAAGATGATAAGATGATACTGTTTGCGGCGGAAGCAGACAGAATTTGGTATAACAGGAGGTAGACAGGAATATGATAAGTATCATAGAGATTCTTAAGACGATTTTATTTGGTATTGTGGAGGGCATCACGGAGTGGCTGCCCATCAGCAGTACGGGGCACATGATCCTTCTGAATGAATTCGTGAAGCTGGATGTGTCGGAAGAGTTCTGGGAGATGTTTCTGGTGGTGATCCAGCTGGGGGCGATCCTGGCGGTAGTGCTGCTGTTCTGGAACAAGATCTTTCCGTTCCGGTTCAAGGAGAAACCGGTGATCAGGATCGATATTTTCGTGCTCTGGTTCAAGATCCTGGTAGCATGTATCCCGGCGGCGGTGATCGGGCTGGCGTTCGACGACGTGTTTGACGCGCTGTTCTACAATCCGACCTGTGTTGCGGTGGCGTTGATCGTGTTCGGTATTGCTTTTATCGTGATCGAGAACCGGAACAGGAATATGTCGCCGAAGATCACGGAGCTCCAGCAGATCACGTTCCAGACGGCTTTTATGATCGGCGTGTTTCAGCTTCTGGCGGCGGTATTTCCGGGTACGTCCAGATCCGGGGCGACCATTGTTGGTGCGCTGCTGATCGGGGTATCCAGAACGGTGGCGGCGGAATTCACCTTTTTCCTGGCGATTCCGGTGATGCTGGGAGCCAGCCTGCTCAAGATCGTGAAGTTTGGGTTTGATTTTACCGGGGCGGAGCTTACGATCCTGCTGGTGGGGATGGTGTCGGCGTTTGTGGTATCCGTGGTCGTGATCCGGTTCCTGATGGGGTATATCAAAAAGCATGACTTCAAGGTGTTTGGCTGGTATCGGATCATTCTCGGGGCGGCGGTGCTGTTGTACTTTACGCTGGCTGCATGATGGTAGGGAAGTAATGTATATCCGGAAGGCAGGACTGCAAAAGTGGGTGTAAAGCCCGGCTTAAATGGACTTTAACACCCACTGATATTTGTTTGATGGTCAGTTGTACTTACAGGTCAAGTTCCGAAATGTCGATGCCGAAATTCGAAAGGATGACTCTGGCTACTTTGATCTGGTAATCGAGTTCCTTGTTCGTGCCGGTTTCACAGGCTTTGATCCTCATTAGATTTACGTAGTTCATGATGGCGGCCTGTCTTTGTTCTTCCAATGTCACATAATCACCTGCTTTCCTGATATGATCTTTGACGACTGGGACTGTGATGATAGGTATTCTTATGCCAGCCTTGATACAAATGCTGCGTGTAAACGGCAGATTGTTTTGTCGTTTGTCATCAGTATAACAAATTGTTTCAGGGGTGTAAAGCCCGGAATTCCGGCGTTTCTGTGCGGAACTGGCGTAAAATGGACATTTTTACGTCTTACGTATGTCATTTCGTATAAAATACAAGAAGAAAGAGTGAGTATTTGCTACAGATTGTTGATTGACACTGCACCGATATTGCGTTAGAATCCCCATAGAGTCCCAAACTGCAGGGGTTTAGGGATTATGAAAAAGTGGATATTGTAACATTTTACGTCCGATGTACGGATTTGTGGGAAGGAGAATTTTCATGGCAGCAACAAAGAAAACAACGGCAGCTAAAGAAGAAACGGCTAAAGTTGCAGATACAAAGACCGACGAAGTTAAGACAGTTAAGGAAGCACCTGCAGCGAAGACAGAGACAGTAACGACAGCAACAAAGAAACCGGGCAGGAAGCCTGCAGCAGAGAAAGCGCCCGCCAGGAAGCCGGGCAGAAAGCCTGCAGCAGAGAAGAAGGCGCCGGCAAAGAAAGAGACAGCCAAGAAAGAAACCGCAGCTGAGACGACAGAAGTGAAGGAATCTTTACATATTCAGTTTAACGGAAAGTCTTATGCATCGGAAGAGCTGGTCAAGATCGCGAAGGATGTATGGGTTTTTGATCTCAACCAGGAGGAGAAGGATTTCAAATCTGTTGAGTTGTATGTGAAACCGGAAGAGAACGTGGTCTACTATGTGATCAACGGCAGCGTGCAGGGCAGCTTCAACATTTAATTGAAAGAGGCAGACTTGCATATTTTCGGTTTTTCCGGGGGAACATAGTAACGGGAAGACTTTTCATGGAAAATGAAGGTATGCGGACAGTCAGTTTGAGTAAGAGCTCAGATTGGCTGTTTTCTTTTATATTTTTTTAATAATTATTTTGCATGGAAATGTTGACAACAAAAATCTTAAGTGATAACTTACTACTAGAAGATGTTAGCACTCTTAAAGGTTGAGTGCTAACAATAGGAGAAATGGTATGCAGTTAGATGAAAGAAAATATACAATATTGCAGGCCATCATCCGCACTTACTTGGAGACGGGTGAGCCGGTAGGAAGCAGAACGATTTCTAAATATACCGACTTGAATCTGAGTTCAGCCACCATCCGTAATGAGATGGCAGATCTGGAGGAACTGGGTTACATCTTACAGCCCCACACTTCCGCGGGACGCATTCCGTCCGATCAGGGTTATCGCCTGTATGTGGATAAGATGATGGAAGAGAAGGAACGGGAAGTGGAGGAGATGAAGGAGATCCTTCTGGAGAAGGAAGACAAGATGGATCACCTTCTGAAACAGGCAGCGAAAATGCTGGCGAACAATACGGAGTATGCGGCCATGGTTTCGGCGCCGCAGTATCACCGCAACAAGCTGAAATTCATTCAGCTTTCCCGGGTGGACAGCAGACACATCCTGGCGGTCATCGTGGTGGAGGGCAACGTGATCAAGAACACGATGCTGACGGTGGCGGAGGAGCTTAGCGACGAGACGCTGCTTAAGCTGAACATCCTGCTGAACACACATCTGAACGGCTTATCCATGGAGCAGATCAATCTTGGGATGATCGCCGCGATGAAGCAGCAGGCAGGCATTCACAGCGATATCGTGGCGGGCGTTATTGACGCGGTGGCCGAGGCTATCAAGGCCGACGAAGATCTGGAGATCTACACCAGCGGCACGAAGAATTTCTTTAAGTATCCGGAGCTGGCGGATCACGAACGGGCCAGCGAGCTGATTACCACCTTCGAGGAGAAGCAGCTTTTGAGCGAACTGGTGCAGGATAATCTGGCGGACGAGAACAATACCGGCATACAGGTTTATATCGGTAATGAGACACCGGTACAGGGGATGCGGGACTGCAGCATCGTGACTGCGACTTATGAGCTGGATGCGGGTATGAAGGGTACCATCGGTATCATCGGGCCCAGGCGGATGGATTATGAGAAGGTGGTCAAGAACCTGAAGCTGTTGAAAAGTCAGCTGGACGATCTGTATAGGAAATGACAGAGAATCAGCAATACGGTCATGGCGAAAGCGAAATTTCTAATGTCGTTAACGATAGAATAACAGAGATGGAAAGAAAGGAATGAGAGGCGTGGCAGAAGAAAAAGATATCCTGAGGGAAGAAGATCTGACCAATGAAAATACTCCGGAGACAGAGGAAGAGACGAAGGAGACCGGGGAGGCGGCTGCGGACAATGTGACTGCAGAGGAACCGGATACAGAGGAGAAGGCCACAGAGGAGCCTTCCAAAGAGAGCAGAAAAGAGAAGAAGAAAAGGGAGAAGGCCGATAAGAAACAGGACGCCCTGAGAGAGAAGATCGAGGAGCTGGAAGACAGAGTGAAACGCCAGATGGCGGAATTCGATAACTTCCGCAAGCGGTCTGAGAAGGAGAAGACGATGATGTTCGAGACCGGTGCAAGGAGTGTGATCGAGAAGATCCTGCCGGTGGTAGATAACTTCGAGAGAGGGCTGGCTTCGGTGCCGGAAGAACAGAAAGCAGACGGCTTCGCACAGGGCATGGAGATGATCTACAAGCAGCTGATGACGGAGCTGGAGAAGATGGAAGTGAAGCCGATTCCCGCTGTGGGAGAAGAGTTCAATCCGGATTTCCACAATGCGGTGATGCAGGTGGAGAGCGAGGAGTACGAATCGGGCGTGATCGCACAGGAGCTGCAGAAAGGATATACCTACAGGGACGGCGTGGTGCGGCACAGCATGGTGGCGGTAGTCAATTAGTACGCCGTACCGGAAGCAATCTGCCGGGAAGAAGCGCGGAAGCATGAGCTGACCGACAGAACATATCGGATAGTCTGTGAAAAGAAGCCGGATTGAAAGAAGCGGTTACTCTTTTCAGATGATCATAGATAATCAATGTAAAAGTAAGGAAAGGCATCTTTAATAGGAGGAAGAAATTATGAGTAAAATTATCGGAATTGACTTGGGAACAACCAACAGCTGTGTAGCGGTTATGGAAGGCGGTAAGCCGGCAGTCATCGCCAACACAGAAGGAGCAAGGACGACACCGTCCGTAGTGGCTTTCACAAAGACAGGCGAGAGACTTGTAGGTGAGCCGGCGAAGCGTCAGGCGGTTACCAATGCCGACAAGACCATCGCATCCATCAAGAGAGATATGGGTACAGACAGAGGCCGTACCATCGACGATAAGAAATATTCTCCGCAGCAGATCTCTGCTATGATCCTGCAGAAACTGAAAGCGGACGCCGAGAACTATCTGGGTGAGAAGGTGACGGAAGCTGTCATCACCGTTCCGGCCTACTTCAACGATGCGCAGAGACAGGCAACCAAGGACGCCGGCAAGATCGCGGGTCTGGAAGTAAAGCGTATCATCAACGAGCCTACGGCAGCAGCGCTTGCATACGGCCTTGACAATGAGAAAGAGCAGAAGATCATGGTATACGACCTGGGCGGCGGTACTTTTGATGTATCCATCATCGAGATCGGCGACGGCGTGATCGAAGTGCTCTCCACCAACGGCGATACCCGTCTGGGCGGAGACGATTTCGACCAGAAGGTGATCGACTGGATGTTATCCGAGTTCAAGGCACAGGAAGGCGTGGATCTGTCAAATGACAAGATGGCGCTGCAGAGACTGAAAGAAGCGGCTGAGAAGGCGAAGAAGGAGCTTTCTTCCGCGACAACGACCAATATCAACCTGCCCTTCATCACAGCGACGGCTGAGGGTCCGAAGCACTTTGACATGAACCTCACAAGGGCGAAATTTGACGAATTGACACATGATCTGGTAGAAAAGACAGCCATTCCGGTACAGAACGCAATGAAGGATGCGGGCCTGACCAATTCCGATATCGGCCAGGTACTGCTGGTAGGCGGTTCCACACGTATTCCGGCGGTACAGGAGAAGGTAAGAATGCTGACAGGCAAAGAGCCCAGCAAATCCCTGAACCCTGACGAGTGCGTGGCGCTGGGCGCTTCCATCCAGGGCGGTAAGCTGGCAGGCGACGCGGGTGCAGGCGAGATCCTGCTTCTGGACGTAACGCCGTTGTCCCTGTCTATCGAGACCATGGGCGGCGTAGCTACCAGACTGATCGAGAGAAATACAACCATCCCTACCAAGAAGAGCCAGATCTTCTCCACGGCGGCAGACAACCAGACAGCGGTTGACATCAATGTGGTACAGGGTGAGAGACAGTTTGCGAAGGACAACAAGTCCCTCGGCCAGTTCAGACTGGACGGTATCCCGCCGGCAATGCGCGGTGTGCCGCAGATCGAGGTTACTTTCGACATTGATGCCAACGGTATCGTGAACGTATCCGCCAAAGATCTGGGAACAGGCAAAGAGCAGCATATCACGATCACGGCAGGCTCCAACATGTCCGACGATGAAATCGATAAGGCTGTCAAGGAAGCAGCTGAGTATGAGGCACAGGATAAGAAGCGGAAAGAGGCCATCGACACAAGGAACGAAGCAGATTCCTTCGTCTTCCAGACAGAGAAGGCTCTGGGTGAAGTAGGCGATAAGATCGACGCTTCCGATAAGGCAAACGTAGAGGCAGATCTGCAGGCAGTCAAGGATATCCTGGAGAAGACCAAAGATCAGGAGATGAACGACAGCCAGATCGACGAATTGAAAGCGGCAAAAGAGAAACTGACAAATTCCGCACAGGCGCTGTTCACGAAGATGTACGAGAACATGCAGCAGGCGCAGGGCGGCCCGGATATGAGCAACATGGGCGGCGCGGCTGACGCAGGCGCACAGGGCGGTGCAGCAGATGATGTGGTAGACGGAGATTACAGAGAGGTCTAGTCTTATGGCAGAACAGAAACGAGATTACTATGAGGTGCTCGGCATAGAGAAGAATGCCGACGACGCAGCGATCAAAAAAGCATACAGAGTTCTGGCTAAGAAATATCATCCGGATATGAATCCCGGCGATGTGGAGGCTGAGAAGAAATTTAAAGAGGCCTCCGAAGCTTATGCGGTCTTGAGTGACCCTGAGAAGAGACGGCAGTATGACCAATATGGTCATGCTGCTTTCGATGGTGCAGGCGGGCCCGGAGGCTTCGGTGGTTTTGACTTCAATAGCGCAGACTTTTCGGATATTTTCGGTGATATTTTCGGCGATATCTTCGGCGGCGGACGCCGCGGCGGCAGGAGCAACGGTCCCATGAAGGGGGCGAATATCCGTTCCAGCGTGCGGATCACCTTTGAAGAGGCGGTATTCGGCGTGGAGAAGGAGATTGAGCTGACGCTGAAAGATGAGTGTACGGCCTGCCACGGAACCGGTGCGAAGGCGGGAACCAGCCCGGAGACCTGTTCCAAGTGCGGCGGCAAGGGCCAGGTGGTATTTACCCAGCAGTCCTTCTTCGGTACAGTCAGGAACGTGCAGACCTGTCCCGATTGTCACGGAACCGGTAAAGTCATTAAGGATAAGTGTCCGGATTGCCGCGGCACGGGTTATATCGCCAACAGGAAGAAGATTCAGGTGTCTATTCCTGCCGGAATCGACAACGGACAGTGCGTCCGCATCCGCGACAAAGGAGAGCCGGGAACAAACGGCGGCCCGCGGGGAGATTTGCTGGTAGAAGTAGTGGTGGGCAGACATCCCATCTTCCAGCGGCAGGATGAGAACATATACTCTACCGTGCCCATGTCCTTTGCCATCGCCGCGCTTGGCGGTGAGATCGTCATTGATACGGTAGACGGCAAGGTGATTTACGACGTGAAGGCGGGAACCCAGACCGACACGAAGGTGCGCCTGAAAGGCAAGGGTGTTCCTTCCCTGCGCAACAGGGATATCCGGGGCGACCACTATGTAACGCTGGTGGTACAGGTGCCGGATAAATTGTCCCATGAGGCGAAGGACCTTTTGAAGAAATTCGACGAAGAGACAGGGGATTCCCTCAATGCGGCGAAGAACGTTACTTCTAAGAGAGCCGAGGAGGCGCCAACAGGTAAGGGCAGAGGTAAGAAGAAACTCTGGAAGTAAAGGATGCATGGCGTATAAGCAGTATAAAAGGAATAAAAAACGCAGAAAAGATAAAACGCACATTCCCAATCACGGGAGGTGCGTTTTTTTGTCTGTAAAATTATTCGTGAAAATCAAGTAACTTTCTGGCGGGCACCTCAAGCACATCTGCAATATCCAGTAAAGCGTCCATGGAAATTGCAGTGGGCATATTGGGGGCTTCTATATTGCTGATGTGAGTGCGACTCAAACTGACTCTCTCTGCCAGGGTGAGTTGACTGATACCTCTCAGCTTTCGGTAATAGGCGATATTCAAGCCGATCATTTTATATTTTTCTTCCCGAGTGAACATTTCAGACACCTCTTTACGGATATTGATATCCTACTCATGATAGCAATAAACAAATTTGATATAAACAAACTATAATATTGCACTTGCAAACTAACAGTTTGCATGATATAGTAATTAGCAGTGGGATATATAACTTTTACCAATTAAAAGGAGGAAACTTTCAATGAAAATGAAAAAGGCATTTGCGGCCCTTTTGGCTGCAACAATGGTAGTGTCATCCGGTACGACGGCACTGGCGGCAGGGTCGGGAAGCGCGGCACCGGCAGCCAGTGGAAGCTCGTCAGGCACGGTTGCGGAGGAAGTTATTGCGCCGGCGGCAGGTACAAGCCAGTCGGATAACGGAGGATCCGGCAGCAGCGCGGCCGTTGAGGCAGTGAGAGCTGCCGTAAAGGCAGCAGGCGCAGCGGTCAATGTGGCAGGCTCCAGCGTTAAGACATCCATCGCGGGCGCATATGCGGCGAAGGGCGTTCAGGGCGTGGCCGTAGTTGACTCTCTGGAGAACGTGAAAGCAAGCCTTGGCTTAAAGAGCGGACAGACACCTTACATCATGGTCTTTGATACAAACGCGAAGAGAAGCCCCAAAGCAATGGCATGTGTAGATGCAGCGGCGGCAGCGCTGGGCGGCGAAGTGGCGGCAGTGCTGAATGTAGATCTTGGAGCGAAGGAAAAAGGCAGGTTCATCACCTTATCCAATGGCTCTGCAGCGATGGTAGTTGGTCTGCCGAAAGGTGTTGATACCACGAAGACTGTCAGTGTAGTCTGTGTACGCCCCGGCGGAACGACGACAATCCTGGAAGATAAGGATGCAAATCCGAACACGGTTACTTTTGATGTTGCAGCAGGTCTCGGAACCTATGCGATCGTAATGAAATAATTATGCCCACACTTAATTGTCTTATTATAGACAAAGCATATGAGAAAAATTATGGCGACATGATTTTTCTCATATTGCTTGTGTAATGGAGAGTGGGGATGATGTTTTGGCAGTTTGTGAACAGGAACAGATATGCGGTGTTTTTTATGCTGCTGCTGTTTTGTTTTTTTCAATTCAGTATACGAAAGATTTATGGATTCTCCATATTTCCGGACGAGTTCAGCTATTGGGCATACGCTGCCGAAGCGGCAGGCTGCGATTGGTCTGAGGTGATATCTCTGGGATCATTCTATTCCTATGGTTACAGTATTCTCCTGCTTCCGATTTTTATGCTTTGCAAAGATCCGATAACGGCATACAGGGCTGCGGTGGCGCTGAATTTTGTGCTGCTCGGTCTTTCTTATATGCTGCTGCTCGGGATTCAGAGGATGCAGGAGCAGTTTTTTGTGGGCAAAACGGAGCGGCAAAACGGGACGGACAGAGCAGGAAATGAGAGAATGCAGATCTGCGCCGGCATAGCGGTGCTGTATGCGCCGATGCTGTTCTATGCGCAGACGACGATGGCGGAGACCGTGCTTATGTGCGGATATCTTTTGCTGATCCTGCTGGTTGGAAACTATCTGAGAGAGCCGGGAACCGGAAAACTGCTTCTGGTTTTTGCAGTGAATTTTTTCCTGTATGTGGTACATATGAGGACTGTAGGAACGCTGGCGGTATGTGCAGGACTGCTTCTTTTTACTGCGATACGGAAGAGAAAAGATTATAAAGAGGCGCTTCTGATCCTGGCCATGACGGTGGGAGTATTGTTGGCTGCGGAACTGCTGGAGGGGCAGATAACGGCATACCTGTATCATGATCTTGACCGGGAATTGTATGAGATCAACACCTATGAAGGGCAGCTGGAGAAAATAAAGTATATTTTCTCAAAGGCAGGATGGGCAGCGTTTGCCGCCGGATTTGGAGGTAAGATCCTGTATTTGGGAATATCGACTTATGGTCTCGGATGGTGGGGGCTGTTGTCGCTTCTCAGACAAGCGTGGCATGGAGGAGCAGGACGTTTTGGGCGCGGCGTCGGCATGACGGCAATGCCGGACAGAAACAGCGGATTGCCCAGTCTGTTTGTGGCATTGTCGGTTATGGCGCAGATCGTCGTCAGCACGGTCTATAATGTGATCCCGGACAGCTATGACAGTATCACGTTCGGCAGGTATCAGGATTATGTCATGCCTGTTTTGATCGCTGCGGGTATAGAGGAGCTGTCGACGCACATCAGGGAGAAGAAGCGATATTTTCTTTTGGGCACTCTGCTGCTTTTGCTGCTTTCCGCGGCGGTGTCCGTATATGCCGCGAAGGCGCAGCTGACGCAGAGCAAAGGCTATTTTATGGCGGGGATGAGCTTTTTTGAGATGGATCCGCTTCACCCGGCCGCTTTTTATACCGGAATCTGCGTGGCCGGCATTTTGTGTATGGGTATCGTTATGACGGCGATTCATCTGTATGCCAAAACGGAACTGCATCAGCCCCTGCTTTCCTGTGCACTGCTTTCCATGGCGTTGGCGTTTCGGCTTGGCAGTATGTATCTGCAGCCTTTTAACGAACTGGCGAGACAGGATCTATGGATGGCGGAACGGATGGAAAAGCTGATCGGGGACGGGGCGTACGAACCCTGGCTGACGTATTTGGACTACAATGAAATATCCGCTGTCGGGCTGGTTCAGTTCGCGCTGCGCGATTTGCCGGTCAGAGTGGCAGCAGCAGAAGACCGGGAAGCGCTGCGGATTCCTTATGATATGATCGGCGGGCGATCCATCGTCCTGCTGGGCGCCAACGATCCGCGGCAGGAGGAACTGGAAGGACTGTATGATAAAGAAGTGATCAGCGGTCATTTCGTACTGTTGTATAATGCACGATGATTTCCGCTGCCGTATGCGCAGGATAAATTTGCGGGCGCAGCGTTCCTATAGTAAACGACATTAAAAATTTCGTTTACTATAAGATAAAACGGGAGGATAACAATGAAGACATTGCAAAAAACAAAAGTGGTTTTTCTGGCGGCGTTGCTGTTTCTGGGAATCTGGAATGAAAATGTGCTGACCGGATGGGCAGCCGGGGCGAAGGAACAGGTGCTGATGCAGCTGGAAACTGAGGCGGCCGTATATGAGGAGGCAACGGAGGACAGCATCGTGGTGGCGACGCTCCCGAAGGGGACGGCGGTCATCTGCATGGAGACGGAATCACAGGAGTGGTATCAGGTGACTTATCAGGAAATCGCAGGATTCGTAAAGGCGGAGTCTGTTGGTATGTATGGAGATGCGGCAGAACTGTCCGGGGAATTCGAGGAAGTGCATGAAGAAAATACCGCACAGCTGGAGGCGGCGGAAGCGGCCGGACAGCAGGAGAAAAGCCAGTTTCTATGGGGCACCGTCATGGCGGTTCTGGTGGCATTGATGTTCGCTACGGGAATCTTTACCGTACTTCGCGGCAGAAATAAGACTGTGAGTACGAAAAAGGATAACAAGACAAAGGAAAAACAATAAAGATGAAGGAAAGATATGACAGGATCATAATCGGGGCCGGTTTTTATGGGCTGTATGCGGCGCACCACTGCGGGAAGAAGAAGGAAAAGGTGTTGGTGCTGGAATGCGGCACGGCGCCTTTTCAGAGAGCCACTTATATCAATCAGGCGAGGGTGCATCAAGGATATCATTATCCCAGATCCTTGTCTACGGCCATGAAGTCGGCAGGGTATTTCGAAAGATTTCACCAGGATTTTGCCTTCTGTATCAATCGGGAATTTGAGAAAGTTTACGCCACTTCCGCACAGTATTCCTGGTCTGACGGAGAGCAGTTTAAGAAATTCTGCCGGGCGGCGGATATCCCCTGCAAAGAGGTGTACCCGGAAGACTATTTTAAGAAAGACATGTGCGACGGCGCGTTTCTCACAAGAGAATATACCTACGACGCCATGCTGCTGAAAGACTATTATCTGAGGGAATTGTCAAAACTGCCGAATGTAAAACTGATGTTTGCCAGTCGGGTTATGCAGATGGAAAAAGAGCAGGACGATTATCTGTGCCGTGTAAGCGCCGGGGATGAATACAGGGCACCTTTTGTGCTGAACGCGACTTATGCGGCGACCAATCAGATTCTGGATCTGCTGGGGTTTGAAAAGTTTAAGATCAAATATGAGCTGTGCGAGATCATTCTGTGTGACGTCGATGGGCAGCTGGAAAGATGCGGCATCACGGTGATGGACGGACCTTTTTTCTCCATTATGCCCTTTGGAAAGACCGGTTATCACTCTCTGACCTCCGTGACCTTTACGCCCCATACGACCAGTTATGAGTCTCTGCCGGACTTTCCCTGTCAGACACGAAGCGGAGGCGGCTGCAGTGCTCAGAGACTTGGCAACTGCAATGACTGTATTGCAAAACCGGACAGTGCCTTCCCTTATATGGACAAGCTGGCCCGGAAATATCTTCGCGATGATTATGAATTCCGCTATGTTAAGTCGCTGTTTTCCATGAAGCCGATCCTGACAAGCTCGGAGATAGACGATTCCCGGCCGACGGTGATCAGGGTATATTCGCGAAAACCGACCTTTGTCGGCGTACTGTCGGGCAAGATCAATACGGTATATGATTTGGACGAGGTGCTGGACCATGAGAATTAAAGAAAAGAATTTTGTATCCGCTACGGTGTATCTGTACAATGCGGCCCAGGCGACGGAGCAGTTTGGCGCGATGCTGGTGCGGACGCTGGAAGAGAAGTTCGAACACTCTGAGATTATTTTTATTAACGACCATTCCACGGACGACAGCGTGGAGGCGGTAAAAAGGGTGAGCAGTATCGCGCATACGACCAGTATTTCACTGCTGAATATGAGTTATTTTCAGGGACGGGAAGCCGCCATGAATGCAGGGCTTGATCTGGCGATTGGTGATTTTGTGTTTGAATTTGATACGGTCTTTGTGGATTATACGCCGGAAGATATCATGGCGGTGTATGATCAGGCGCTGGAAGGGTTTGATATGGTGAGCGCGTCTCCGGACTGTAAGATGCGCAGGACTTCCCGTATGTTCTATCAAATCCTTGACCGTTTCTCGGATACGCCCTACAGCATGACCAGCGAGCGGTTCAGGATTCTGAGCAGAAGAGTGATCAACAGGGTTATGAGTATGAATAACGATATACCATACCGTAAGGCGGTCTATTCGCACTGCGGCTTGAAGACCAAAAACATCGTTTACACCGCGGCGGGTGGGGACAGGCGGGGAACCGGACGGCAGCTTGGTCATGCGGAGCGGCGTTACCGGAGGAATCTGGGGATTGATGTGCTGCTGTTGTTTACAGGGCTGGGATACCGCTTTTCCATCGGTATGACGGTAGCCATGATACTGGTGACGGTGCTGATGTTCCTGTATTCCCTGACCGTCTATCTGTTTGGCAATCCGGTGGAAGGATGGACGACTACGATCCTGTTCTTCTCGTTTGCTTTTTTCGGGCTGTTCGGCTTGTTGACGATCGTCATCAAGTATCTGCAGATTTTGGTGGATCTGGTGTTTAAGAGGAAACGGTACAGTTTTGAGAGTTTGGAGAAGCTGACGCGGTGACGGAAAAGAGAATGCTCGGAAGTTGAGAAGATTGAACTGCTATAGAAAGGAAGATCGTGCGGGAGATGGGGCTGATTGCTGAGGACGGTGGGATATGCTGAGAGATAAGGGAAGTCTGGGAAGGTACATACCGGGTAAAGAGAATATACTGATTTATGTGATCCTGCTGGTTGCCGGTATTGTAAGCTGCGTGATCAGATACCCCGATTTTGATACGACCTTGTGGAGCGCGTCGGATACCAATTATCAGTGCCTGATGAACGCGAAGGCGATGCTGGAGGCGGATGAAGAAACACCGGCGTTCCTGCCTCTGATCACCTTTTCGGAGGAGACGGATCATGGACTGGAATACTCGTCAGGCGCTTTTGACCGAAAGACGGGGAAGTATTTCTATTATGTGTCATTTCCGGCTTTTCCGTTTGCGGCGTTGACACTTTTTTTGAAATTGACCGGACTTGCGGTGACGGAATCGTCTCTCTATCTGTTTTGCAGCATTCTTTTCTGTCTCTCGCTTCTGGTAACGGTAAGGCTTTTTCTGATTATATTTGACAGCAGAGTGCCGGATGGCATTGTCCGGCGCATGTGGGAGAACGGGGATGTAAGCGCACTGCAAAGATTTGGCCTGTACAGCGGTCTGGACAGACGTTTTGCTGCGTTTATCACAGGGATCACTTATTTGTGCTCCGTGGAGATCATGCATTCGCAGGGGCTTACCTACTGGGGACAGAACTGGTATATGATCTTCTTCCCGATGTTGTGCACAGTGTTTCTCAAAATAGAACGTGTCGGGAATCCGACGTGGAGAGATTACAGTGCGTTTCTTATTTTGGGTATGCTGCTGCTTCAGACAGAATGGTCCGGATATTTTGCGCTGTTTGCCTTTTGGGTTGTCGGTCTGTTCCGGCTGGTGAGACGGCGGGAGAAGAAATATTTGTACCTTGTTGTGGGAATGACGGTGGAGACGGTTGTTTCCGCGTTGACGTTTGTGCTTGTGAACGCATGGTTGGTTGGACTTTCCGAATTTATTTCGGTCATCACGCAGCGGGCGGAAGGCAGAAGCCGCAGTGCAGACTATGCCCTGTTTGCCGTTGAAGGAGAACTGCTGTATTCGTTTGGCGGTGTGCTGCTCCTTCTTGGAATTTATTTAATCTGGTATGTGATGAGCAGAGCCGGAAACAGAAAAAGTATTGTTTTGGGAAAAAGATATTTTTTTCTTATGCTGCTCTTTGTGCTGCCCGTTATGGAAAACCATTTGTTTACCAATCATGCTCTGCGGTACAGCATGGATCGGATGAAGTGGTATTTCGTTCTGAATTTTATTCTGCTGTACGTGATAGCAGGTCTGGCAAATCTCCAATATGCACGGCTTATCATCGGTTATGCAACAACTGTTGTGATGGGACTCAGCCTGTGTTCTTATCTGTTTGTGGAGAACGATTATAGATGGAATGATGAAAGGCTCAGAGCCAGTAAGGCTTTACAGCAATACATAGAAGCAAATTACAGCGATAATGTCCTGGGACAGCTGGGGAATGAGAGCGTGTGGGGATATTCCAAAATGTTATTCGGACATGGGATTGTGAAGGAGACCAGCATCGATCAGCTGATTGCCAGAGCGGCAGACTTCCACAAGAGATATGCGGTTGCATTAAATGAACTGGATTTATCCTATACACAGAAATGGTATTCATCGGCAGTTATTTATGATCGGGAGAATGAAAATTATATTATAGCAGGCTCGTTGGACAATCAATATCTGGATAGAATGAACGATCTTGCATATCTGCAGAATGCAGGATGGATAGATGTGTATACAGAAGGTTATCACGGCAATGCACAGAGAATACTCTTTCCTTCAAACAGTACCATGAAAGAAAAGGAGACACTGGTCAGCCGGTTCCTGCAGGAGCAAGGTATTGAGGAACTTGTATATTTTATTGCTGAGACAGAGAAAGTTCCACGACTTTTTACTGTTCAGGATGTGAATGAGGGAGAGTGGAGCGGTGGTGTCAATTCCTATAGAAATAGATTGATTTTAGTAAAAACAAAGGGGAACACTGCTTTGTTAGACCAGGCGGTTATTCTTTCTGCGAATGGAATTGACGCGGAGGTGGCGGGTATATGGAGTGAAGGTGATTTTATTTATGTAGATTTAGAGACAGAAAATATACTTGATTTTTCCTATCCAAATGCAATATCAGTGAGATATGAGGAGAAGTAGTGTGAAGATAAAAAGAGATGATATAATTTTTGCACTGTTTTGTATTATGACGGCAGTGGTCTTTGCGTCATACAGATGCCTTGTCGGTGATTTTGTGGCTTATAACGGAGATTTTCAAAACTATAATATCTTTCGACGATTATTAGATGGGCAAGTACAGTACAGGGATTTTACGAATTATCTGGGAAACGGAATGGTATTTATCAATTTGCCTCTGCTCTTTCTGTTCCGTAGTTTTGGGGCGAGTGTGTTTATCACGAATTTTACGGCAAGTATTTTGTATTCGTTGATCATTTTTATTTCTTTTTATACCATAATCCGCAACAGGAAAAAGGCATATGCGATTGCCGGTCTGACTGCGGTTTCTGCCTTTGTGATTCTTCATGCAGGCTTCCAGGGGCCATTCTACTATGATTATGTGTATGATGTGGTCTTTTTTGAAGAACTTGGACATTCCATGCGCACGACAAGGGCGTTTCTGCCTTTTATGCTGGTCGGGATATTTTATGTAGTTAAAAACATCGTTAAGAAGGAAGATTTGTTTTGGAATCTTCTTTGCAGTAAGAGATTGATCGTTCCGGTCTTTTTCGTCTCGGGATTTTTAACAGTCTGGTCAAATGATTTTGGATATGCCAGTGTGGGATGTCTTTTTATTATTTTGGTGCTGCTGAATATTTTCGGCGGGAACTGCCGTTTTCATGAGCGGTTGCTCAGATATGCGACGGCACTGTTTTCGACAGTGACAGGAGCACTGGTATCGATTGTAATGATCACCCATGGAAATATCAGGGATTATATAGCAATCAGCATGGGTGTTGCAGACTATCAATTCTGGTATTACGGTTCCATTTACGGGAAATACATGACGATCGCTGATCTGTTCAGTGACAGTGGGTTTACGATGCTAACCGTTATTTTTTTCTTTCATGCGGTTTGTTTTTTGATCAAAGTGATCCGTGGGAGGGCAGATGATGACAGTATATGTAAGTTATTTCTGCATAGTGCATGTTATGGAGCGGCATTGATCTATGTGGTTGGATCGGGAAGCCATAACGATACGCCGGTGAGGATCGTAACGTATATTTTTGCACTGGAGTGGATCTGGAAAGGCATCAGGAGAATTTGTCTTATAGAAAAATTTAAGAGGGTTCGGACTGTGCGGAGAGTTTTTTGTAAGAGGTTTCGCGTAATATATGCAAACAGAAGAGCACTATACATTTTTATCATGTTATTTCTATATTGTATCTCTGTTAATATGCTCAGGAAAAATATTACTTACCGTAACAAGGAGGAGATAAAAGGACTTGGTGTAAATTCGGTGATCGGCTCCGGCCTGGATGAGTATGCCGGAAAATTTGTGGACGGAAGCCTTTTTTCGACTTATGCAGGCGCAATGGAGACGGTAAATGATATCTTCCAACCGACAGGCTCGGACTATATCATACATGTGCTTGGAGATGAACAGAGGCAGAGATATCTGGATAATTTCCTTCAGAATGAGTATCCATATGCGTCAACGCTGAAAAATGAGTATACACAATGGGAATATTGGGCGTCACGGGCAAACTGGTTCTTTTACAGAGAACTTCTGCTTTATTATGAACCTGTTAAGGAGACGAATTATTCTGTCATATGGGGGAGAACCGGGAAAGAAAATACAGTAGAAACAGAAGTCTGCCTGTCATGGGAATATATGAATGAATCAACCTGCAGGATCGATCTGGAATTGCCGGATTATGAGGACGGAGCTTATGTAGATCTGTATTTGAAGTATGATGCGGTATGGACACAGGACCGGCTGAGGTGCGGTGGACTGCGGAAAGTATTATGTGTACAGGACGGCGGGGAGCAGTATAACAATTATGGCGGAAACGCATGCTATTATCTGAGAGAGAAATCGGACGGCTGCCACATTCCCGTACATATAAGAAACGGGAAAGGATACGCTTATATTTCGTCTTATCCGTTATCCTGTACGAAGCTGGAAAATGTGGCGGTATCTGTTGAGAAGGTGATCAAAGAACCTGTGTATGCACTGCATGTAACGAATTATACAGATTTAAACAGATTTGTTTCGGTAAACAGCGTTAGTCAGGATGGTATGCTGTTGAAGTTCGATAATACAGAATTCATCTATGGAAGACTGGAAAATGCCGGTCAGATAAGATCAGGAAATGAAATCGGTGTTGTAAACAGCGTGTGGAGAGACGGGAATTATATTTATGTTTCACTGCAAAATGAAATAAACAGCAGGAAATTTGTATACCCAAATGAACTTGAGGTTGTTAAGAAAGAAAAGACGTACATGACTGTGAATCTGACAGATGACGAATGGATTGGCGGCATTTCCAGAAAGGGCGGCAGGATTCTGCTCAGTGAGGAAATTGACGTGGAAGGATTGTATGCCGTTAAAGCAGGCGGTATAACCAAAAAGGTTAAGAAAACTGAGATGACAAAACAGGGGTATTGCCTGTCCCTGGAAGACAATGCCGGAATTCAGATCTTTGCATATCCACAGGAGTTTAAGCTGATCTATCGTTAAAGGACAGGAAAATGTTAAACAGGAACTCTGCAGAGCCCGGGAGATAAAGCTGTGAAGAATAGAAACCATGGATTGGACATTTTCAGAATTATGTGTTGTATTGGGGTATTGGATTATCATGTCATGGGCGCAGCCCTGAGCGGTGCGGGGGGGGGGTATAGCGTACTATGGTAAGATACTTTATTATCTCGCCGCTTTCTGTGTTCCGGGATTCTTTCTGTTGTCGGGATATTTCCTGGGTGAAAGAGACGAATTGAAGATGAGATATGTTGAAACTAAAGTGGCTGGAATTATGGCAAAATTGTTTGGATGGATCATTTTCTGGACAGTAGTTCATTTTATCAGGACAGGAGAAGTTTTTGACTTATGGGAGAATTTTACGCAGGGGGCTGTAAGCGGAGGGATTTTGCCGATCGCATGGTTTCTTTTTACCTATTGTTTTTTGCTGATACTGGGTTATCCGTTATATCATTTACGAAAAAAGTGCACTGCCTTTTTTGACGTTGCAGTGCTCCTGTGGATGGGCGCTCTGGCAGCAGGAGTCGGGAAGACAGGGATGGAAAGCCGGACACAGGCTTTATGGCTACACTTATACATTGGTTATTTTTGTCTGGGGATGCTTTTAAGCGATGGGATGAGAATGATAAACCGCACGATAAAAAGAAAGTATCTGGTATCAGCGACAGTGTGTGTGAATGTGATCTGTACGGCAGTGTATCTGCTGCATGTGACAGCAGATCGATTTGTTCTCTCTCCAAACAGCTATTACGGGAAATGGTATTATTCACTTTGGCTGGTTTCCCTGTTTTGCCTGCTCTCACTTATCAGGATAGAACATGTGACATTGCAAAGGTTTATAGTCAGAGTATCTTCCAATACGCTGGTTGTCTATCTGGCGCCGCATCTGCCGACTCTGTACATATTGTCCAGGCTGCCTTTAAAAAGTGCAGGAATGGCGGTGGTCATGATCATAGTCTTTTTTTGGTGTGCACAGATTTTGGCGGAAGGATTTCGGAAAATGCCCCTGCTCAGAAAGTTGGTATAGAAAGATGGTGACTGCTATTTGAAATATTTAATGAAAACAATGCTCTTTTTACTGTTGGGGATGCTGCTTTTAGGGAAAACGGAAGATGTTTTATCATTGAAAATGAACTCGCTGGGGAGCGTTGAGGACTTTAACAGAACTTTTCGACAGTTTTATCGACTGGAAAAAAACAGCCTGCAGGCGGTCTTCCTTGGAAAAAGTACAATGAAATGGGCGGTTTCACCAATTCAGATTTATAAAGACAGCAATATCACAACGTATAACCTGGCGACCAATAAACAGCCCATACAGGCAAGTTGTTATTTACTGCAGGAGGTATTCGAAAACCAGTCGCCGGAAATCATTTTTTGTGATATCTCGGCTCTTTTTGAAAATACAGAGGAGGATTCTGCGTGGCATATTGTGATGGATAATACCCCGATGAACCGTAATAAAGTCAGTACGGCCGTTTCTTTGGCCGAAAGAAAGGCAGACGGGAAGGGTTCGGGATCATTGTCGAGAGTGTTCTTATCCATTATGAGTCCATTGTATTTTTATCATAACAGATGGGAAGGGTTGGTGCAAAGTGACTTTAACAAACCGGAAAATCCGGATTTTGATTACATGGCAGGCTACTATATGACATCTGCGGTCACGGGTACGGGACTTACTTTCGAAAACGTAAATGCAGAGGTGAAGGCCCTGGAAGCCAGTAAAGGATTTAAGCGGGAATACTGTGTCGGCGCTTACAAAGAGTATGAAATTGATAAGAAACTGTATCAGGTCACGCCGGATGAGAGCGCCGTGGAATACATGACGAAGATGAAAGAGCTGTGTAAAGCGCATGATGCAGAACTGGTGATGGTCAAAATGCCGACGATCGGCATGCCCCAGATTTACTATGCAAGCTGGTCATATGATAAATATCAAATGGCGAAAGCGATCTGTGACGAAATAGAAGTCCCTTTTCTGGATATGGTCTATGATGAGGCCTACAGGGTAGAAATTGACTGGAAAAAGGATGTGATTGACGGCGGGCAGCATTTCAATATAAGAGGCGCAGAGAAGATAACGGAATGCATTGCTGCGTACTGCGAACAGATTGGTCTGGAGAAACAGATAAACGAATACTACTGGCAGTGCGCGGAAGAATACGACAAAGTGAAGAGAATCTGTATGCTGCAATCGGAGTTTGACTTCGGGGAATACATAGAGCGTCTGTTGGAAAATGATGATTACACGGTCATTATCGCGGCTCAAAGTGATTTTCAGGCTTCTTTGACACAAGAAGATATTCAGAGTTTGAGACATCTGGGGCTGCAGAGCGTTTTCGATGGCGGTTTGAGAGATTCTTATATCGGCATTATGGATCATAAAGAGATCGTTTACGAAGCGATATCGAACAGAAAGACGGAATATGAGAAATCCATACCGGGGGGGGGGGCAAAATAGAGGTGGTCAGTTCCGGATTAAATACGGGTGCTGCTTCATCTGTTAAAATAGACGGAAAGGAGCATTCTGCCAACCTGTGCGGATTGAATTTTGTTGTGTTTGACAACAGTATGAATCTGGTGGTAGACAGTGTCAATTTCAATACTTCTGTTCCGGGAGCGGCAGGATATAGAAACAAGACAGTAATATCGGATTATCTGTGTCAGTATAAGCGGGCTGTTGCAGGCGGTATGACGAGAGACAGCAGATAGAAAGCGGAGGGAAAGGGATGATGAAAACCTTGAGAGAAAGAGTATTGCAGATTTTACAGGAAGTAAGACATGATGTGGATTTTGAGAAGGAAACAAAATTGATCGATGACGGAATATTGGATTCCTTTGATATCATAGCTGTCGTGTCGGAGCTAAACGAGAACTTTGAAATTGAAATCACGGCGGATGAACTGGAACCGGAGAATTTTAACACGCTGGATGCTGTCGTGGAACTGGTGGAGTCTCTGCAGTAGTGTGAGGTGTTATAGGTATATGGTTAATTTCATAAAGACAGGAGTTTTTGTTTTAGTGGGACTGATCATCCTGCAAAGCGCGGAAAAAGTTCTGGAAGGAAAGCGGAATCAACCATCGAATTTTGAGGAAGGGGCACCGCAGATCTTTCAACAGTTTTATGATTTGGAAAGAGACAGTCTTGAGGTGGTTTTTTTAGGTAAAAGTTCGGTGAAGCTGGCGGTTTCTCCGGTTCAGATTTATGAGGACAGCAGCATAGTAACTTATAATCTTGCATCCTGTTCACAGCCGATCGAATTGAGTTATTATCTTTTACATGAAGTATTTAAAAATCAAAGTCCCAAAATAGTCTTTCTGGATATTTCTGCACTATTTCGTGATGATACAGGAGAGGGGATCAGCTGGCATTTTGTGATGGATGAGATGCCATTGAGCATCAATAAGATGCGGGCCGCGTTTGCTTATACATACAGGGAGAACAGGAACTTGTTGTCGATCTTAAGTCCTCTGTATTATTACCATGCCAGGTGGGATGAATTAACGGAGAATGATTTCCGGCGGCAGAGTGATGAGGGCTATTATTACACGGCAGGGCAATATCTGACTTCGCTGGTGTCCGGAACGGGACTTACTTATGACAATGTTAATTCTGAAATACGTGCCATGAATGCGCGGGAGGGTATCAAAAGAGAATATTCGGACAATACATATTGTGAATATAAGATAGACGGTAAGTTATATGAAGCCGTTTTGAATCAAAATGCGATCGCATATATGAAAGACATGAAGAACTTGTGTGAGAAGCATGATACAGAGCTCGTATTGCTGAAAATACCGGCGATCGGTATGCCGCAGTCCTATCATGGCAGCTGGTCATATGATAAGTATTTAATGATAAAAGAATTTTGCAATGAAACAGAGATTCCTTTTTTGGATATGGTCTATGATGCAGATTATATGGCAGAGATCAACTGGAAAGAGGATACTGTAGATGGCGGTATACACCTTAATATACGAGGGGCGGAGAAAGTAACAGATTGTATTGTCGCATATCTGAATGAACAAAACCTGGAAAGAAGAATAGATGAACGGTATTATCAATTTACGCAGGATTATGACAGAGTAAAACAGATCTGTATGCTGCAATCGGAATACGATCTTCTTAAGTATATAGACCGTATCTTAGAAAATGAGAATTATACGGTTATTCTATCTTCGCAGAATGATTTTCAGGCGGGATTATCAGAAGACATTCTTGATGCTTTATCACGGCTGGGATTACAAAGCAGTTTTACGGACGGCGTAAGGGATTCTTTCATAGGAATTATTGATCGGCATGAAGTTATCTATGAAGCTGTATCTAACAGAAAACTGATATATGATAATTTCTTACCGGGGGGGGGGAAAAATCAGCATAGTCAGTTCAGGCTTAAATGAGGGTTCTTATTCTTCTATTGCTATTGACGGAAAAGAGTATTCCGCAAACAAATGTGGATTGAATTTTGTCATATATGATAACAATGCAAAAGTAGTAGTGGACAGCGTTGCATTTAATACTTCTTCTATGAGTGTGGACGGTTTCAGAAATATAACGGCTGTTCTTGGTTATCTGTCGCAGTATAAACAGATTATCAATTCCCACAAATGACGAATAGCTGCTTTGTCGACAGAAATTTATAGAAAACGGTATAACAAATAAAGGATTACGCTATGAAAGTTAATACAACAAATGAAATTTCAATAATCTGCCTGAATTCCCTCGATGACGCCATGACCCACACACAGGAATCAGGCTATACGCTCTGTATGCCCGATACCGTGTGGGGGGGGGGTGAAACTTCTACAGAGCGGATGGTATTTTGCGGACAGAATACTCTATACGGCGATCGATCTGACGAAGTGGGAAATGAGGATGCCGGCGGAAAGCCGGGGTAAGTATCGCTACACTGTGTCGGACGATTGGGATGCAGAAGAAATTTATCACATTGCGTCCGGCTTTTTTCAAAAGGACAGCCGCTTTGCCATGGACAGGGAGAAGGTGGATGAGACATTGAAAAACAGGATTATTGCGCAGTATCTTCGGCGTAAGTCGGAGGAAGGTTATCTGGCTACCTGTTGTTATGTGGGATGTGAACTGGCGGGATTTAACCTGTGGAGGCTACGGGAAGCGAAAGGACGCATCGTCCTGGGGGCTGTGCAGAAGAAATATCAGCAAACAGGGCTGGCCGTATATCTGTATGGCAGAACGATCCGCGCCATGCAGGAAGGCAGGGCAGATACGCTGTCTGACAGAATATCGACGGCCAACACGGCATCCCTGAACCTGCATACACGACTGGCGCAGGGCGCAGGCATACGATTTACAAAAGCGGAGGACTGGTATATAAAAAGCTGGTCTTAGAGGAAAGAGGACAAACCATGTCGATCATTTCGTTAACGTATCCAATCTTTATTATCATAACGGCGTTTCTGTACTTTATCATACCGAAGAAATTCCAGTGGATCGTCCTGTTGATGGCGAGTACGGTATTCTATGTAAGCGCAGGCATTTCCTGTATGGGAGCGATCCTGGCAACGATCGTGTCACAGTATTTACTGGCGGCGCGGCTGGATAGAATGAACTGTGAACTGGAGAGCAGACTGCAGGAAAGCGGACTTTGCGGAAAAGAAAAGGCGGCGCTGAAAAAAGCCGGTGCTGATGCGAAGAAAAAATATGTGGTTCTTTCGGTTCTGATCAATATCGGGCTTCTTTGCTTTGTCAAGTATACAGGAGTGTTTTTTGAGGATATTCAAATTCTGGCGCCTTTGGGAATTTCTTTCTATACTTTTAAATCTCTGGGGTATGTGATCGATGTATATCGCGGAAAAGAAAAGGCGGAGAAAAACATTTTCAAATTAGCGCTCTTTCTGTCTTATTTCCCGGCGATCATTCAGGGGCCGATCGATCGCTGTAAGGATCTGGCGCAGCAGCTGTACGCACCGCATTTTTTTGATTACCGCCGTGTGACATTCGGGGCACAGAGAATGCTGTGGGGGTATATCAAGAAGCTGGTGATCGCGGAGCGTGTGGCGGTGGTGGTAAATGAGGTATTTAACAACTATGCCGTAAAAGAGTATCAGGGCTTTGTGGTCTTTGTGGGCGTGTTCTTGTATGGGATTCAGATCTATGCCGATTTTTCGGGCGGAATGGACATCATATGCGGCGTGTCGGAGGTATTTGGCATCACGCTGACGGAAAACTTCCGCAGACCCTTTATGGCGAGAAGCGTGTCGGAGTTCTGGCAGAGGTGGCATATCACGCTGGGCGCGTGGTTTCGGAATTATCTGTTCTATCCCCTTTCGTTGTCCAAACCTTTTCACAGCCTGGGCAAAAAGTGCAGAAAAGTGTTTGGCGATAAAGCGGGCAAGGTGATACCGCCGAGCCTGGCATCGTTTACCGTGTTTCTGCTGATTGGCATCTGGCATGGTGCAGGCTGGAAATATGTGGTATATGGAATTTACCAGGCTCTTTTTGTATCGACAGGGACATTGTTTGAGGACGGCTATGCCAGAATCAGAAGGCTGTGCAGAATCCGTGAGGAGAGGACAGGATGGAAGCTGTTCCAGACGCTGCGGACTGTCTTTATCATCACGGCAGGCCGGTATTTTTCACGGGCTGCGGATCTGGAGCAGGTTGTCGGCATGATGAAAGCCACGCTGGCGCAGTTTAACCCGTGGGTCTTCTTTGACGGGACTTTTTACAGGCTCGGACTGAACGAGAAAAATTTTCGGCTTATGCTGTTGTCGATCGTGATTCTGCTTGGTATAGATGTGCTGCAGGAAAAAAATATCAGACTGCGGGAAGCCATAGCGGGATGTAATATAGCGGTCAGATGGGGGATCTATTATGCGGCTGTGCTTGCGGTTGTGATCTTCGGTATGTACGGCGCCGGATATGATGCGGCCGGGTTTATTTATCAGGCATTTTAGAGCCCTCTAAATATGAAGTTTTACGCAGGCAGGGATATTGCAGGCACAGTCGGCAATATCAATATCCACGTGGAGGTAAGAATGAAAAGAACACCTATGGCAACAGCTCTGCGCACTTGCTGCGCTGAGCGTACACGCGCCACGCTTGCGTGTGTGCATAATACTTGCACCGTACTTTTCATGGGAATTTGTGTCAAAGTTGACAGGGAGGTGCAAAAATGAGAACAATATCGGTATTAGACATTCTGGAAGAAACGGCATCGTGTTATGGCGCAAGAACCGCGGTCATAGACGGCGGCACTGAGGTCACTTACGAACAATTAGCGGAACGGGCGAAGCGATTGGGATGCGCGTTAACAGAAGCGCTGGACGAAGCGGTGCAGAAGCCGGTCATGCTGTTCATGGAGAAAAGCTGTCAGTGCATTACGGCCATGCTCGGCGTCCTGTACAGCGGCAATATCTATGTGCCGATGGATGTCAGGACGCCCCTTACAAGGCTGATGGCTATTCAGCGGACGCTGGAAAGCGATTGCATACTGACGACCCGGGCGGAAGAGCTGCAGCTTCGAAAGACGGGGTATCAGGGAAGCGTTCTGCTGTATGAAGAGCTGCTTGAGGCGAAGACAGGCGGTGTGCAGACAAGAAAGATCATCGATACGGATCTGATGTACATTCTCTTTACCTCCGGCTCCACAGGCACACCAAAGGGTGTGGCAGTTACGCATCGTTCGGTGGTGGACTACATAGAAGATTTCCAGCAGGAGGTGAAGCTGACCAAAGAGGATATTCTGGGAAATCAGACGCCTTTTTACACGGATATGTCGTTAAAAGATATTTATATGGGAATCAGGGTGGGCGCTGCAGTCTGCATTATTCCACAGAAGTATTTCATGGCTCCGAAAAAGCTGCTGCAGTATCTGGAAGACAATCGGGTCACATCTCTTGCTTGGGTGCCCACCGCTTACCGCATTGTATCCCAGTTTGACGGACTGGGCAGGATAAGGCCCGGATATCTGCGAAGATTCCTGTTTTCGGGAGAGGCCATGCCGGTGCCGGTATTTCGTTACTGGAAGAAGCATTATCCTGACGCGGAATTTATCCAGCAGTATGGGCCGACGGAAATAACCGGCGCGTGCACTTCCTTCCGGATCACAAAAGATTATCGGGAAGGCGAGACGATCCCCATCGGAAAACCCTTCCCCAATACGGGACTTTTTCTGTTAGATGAGAATAACACAGAGATCAGAAGCAGCGAAACGGAGCGGACGGGAGAAATATGCATTTACGGCACATGCCTTGCGGCAGGATATTACAATAACCGGCAGAAAACGAAGGAGTCTTTTGTACAGAATCCGTTGATTACAACGCATGAAGAGCGCATATACAGGACGGGAGACCTGGCCAGATGGGACGCGGAAGGTAATCTGCTCTTTCTTTCCAGAAAAGACGATCAGATCAAGCATGGCGGCAGACGGATCGAACCGGGAGAGATCGAAGCGGCAGCCGCAGCGACGGAAGGGGTCAAAGCCTGTTGCTGCGTGCACAACGTAAAGAAAGATGCTCTTGCGCTGTATTATATCGGAGAGGCGGAGGAGAGAGAGATCCTGCAGGCAATGCAGAACAGGCTGCCGAAATATATGATACCGACGATCTGTCATAAGAAGGAGACGCTTCCGACGCTGGGCAACGGAAAGCTGAACCGCAGACTGATGGGGGAATGGGAAAATGAATGAACAGGCGGAAGTTGTCATTGTGATCGGTTTTGGTAAGATTGTGTCCGACGTATTGGAGTATCTGATCGCGCAGAGGAAGATCCGGGGCTATGAACTGCAGTTTATTGAATATGAGCCGTATCCGACTTCGCGGATCGAGAAGCTGTGTCTGGAGAATCAGATCGTGTTTATGCGTCTGCATGATAAGGCGGCTGTGACGCGGCAGCTGGAGGGATGCAAGAGACGGACGCTGATCGTCAGTGCGGGCAATAAATATCTGTTTCCGCCCCGCATTGTCGGGAAGAAGAATCTCACCATCATAAATTTCCACAATGCCCTTCTACCGCATTTCCCGGGGCGAAATGCACCTTCCTGGGCCATCTGGGCCGGTGCGGAGGAAAGCGGTGCGACATGGCATCTGGTGTCGGAGGGCGTTGACGAAGGAGATTGTCTCTGGCAGAAGGCATGTGCCGTCACACAAGATATGAAGGCTTATGAGCTGTCAAAAAAGATCATGGAAATGGCATTTGAGGGATTTCAGAAAATCTTCGAGGATGTTATACTGAAAAAGGCAGCAGCAATACCGCAGGACGTAAGGGGCGCATCGCAGGAAACGGACAGGCTTCATTATTCCTGGGAAATTCCCGGAAATGGTGTTTTTTGCCTGCAGGACAGCGGTCAGGATATTTACCGTCTGCTCAGGGCCGTGGATTATGGATTGAACCGGATTTTTCCGTATGTGAAGTGTGTGCTGGATGATGGCAGATGTGTGGAGATCGTCTCTTATAAGAAGGTCAGGCGCGAGGCCGGACAGAGTGACAGGAAGGCAGACAACGGAGGTCAGACGATCTGGCTTGCGCTGGACGGGGAGCACGATCTGCGCTTGAAGTATAGAAGAATTGACTGACAGGCAGGGGCAGGGAATCGCAGCGTGGCATCGGGAATTATGAAAAGTACCTTTGCGGTCTGTTCATATGTTTGTATTGAGAGAGGGAAAGGAACGGAAATATAAAATGCTTTATGAAAGACAGACTGGCGTACCGAAATTTGTGAGCAGTGAATTTGCAGAAAAAACAAAGGATTATGTGGTTTTGATCCCGATCATCAATGAGGGAAACCGTATCTTAAAGGAACTGTACAGGGCATACAAGCATAAGATCGCCAGTTATGCGGATATCGTGATCTGCGACGGCGGTTCGACAGACGGCTGCACAGATGAAAAGCGTCTGCGGAGGCTGCAGGTCAATACTCTTCTGGTCAAGCAGGATGCGGGAAAACAGGGCGCGCAGCTGCGGATGGGGATCTGGTGGGCACTGCAGAGAGGCTATCAGGGCATCATCACCATTGACGGCAATAATAAAGACAGTATTGAGGACGTTCCTCATTTCATAGAAAAACTGAAGGCGGGATATGATCTGGTGCAGGGCTCCCGTTTTTTGAAAGGCGGCAGGGCAGTGAACACACCGCCTGTCAGACTGCTTTCGGTGCGGCTGATCCATGCGCCGGTCATTTCCCTGACTGCGCGGCATCTTTTTACGGACACGACCAATGCGTACCGGGCGTATTCTGTCAGGTATCTGCAGGATGAACGGGTGCAGCCCTTGAGGGATATTTTCATGACCTATGAGCTTTTGGCGTATCTGTCCGTGCGGGCTTCCCAGCTGGGCTACAGAGTCTGTGAGATTCCGGTGAAAAGGGTTTATCCGGCGAAAGGGAAGACGCCGACGAAGATCAGCTTTGTGAAAGGGAACAGCGAATTGATGAAGATTCTGTTCAGGAATCTATTCGGGGCATATAATCCTTAAACGTGGGTATATTTGACTGCTGAGTCTGGAAAGGGAGGTTTGTTTTGGCTAAATTATCAATTTCTAATATAGCATGGCAGGCGAACGAGGACACCGTCGTATATGAGTGGATGAAAAAGTATGGCTATGACGGTTTGGAGATCGCGCCTACCAGGATTTTTCCTGAAGTGCCCTATGAGCGTCTGGAGGAGGCGGGGAATTGGGCAGCGGCATTGCAGGAACAGTTCGGGTTTGTCGTGCCCTCCATGCAGTCGATCTGGTTCGGCAGACAGGAAAAACTCTTTGGCACTGCAGAAGAGAGGCAGATCCTGCTGGAGTATACAAAGAAAGCGGTTGATTTTGCCGAAGCTGTGGGCTGTCGGAATCTTGTCTTTGGCTGTCCGAGGAACAGAGCGGTTCCGGAGGGAGCAACGGCGGACGGGGCAGTTTCCTTTTTCAGAGAGGCCGGGGAGTATGCGGCAGCGCATGGAACCGTGATCGGCATGGAGGCTAATCCGCCGATCTATCACACCAATTATATCAATGATACGCTGTCGGCGCTCCGGCTGATTGAAGAAGTTGCCTCTAAAGGATTCCTGCTGAATCTGGATGTGGGGACGATGATCTGGAATAAGGAGGATGTAGAGGAGCTGACAGGGAAGGTACACCTGATCAACCATGTGCATATCAGTGAGCCGAATCTTGCGCCGGTCGTATCAAGAGAACTCCACCGGCGTCTGCGCAGACTGCTGGAAGCGGAAGCATATCAGGGTTATATTTCCATAGAAATGGGCAGGACGGAAGAAATAAGCAGGGTGGAAGAGGCGCTGCAGTCAATCAGGGAAGCGTTTGCGTAACGGCATAACGCTTCCCTGATTAAAACAGAGGACAGTAAAACCTATTCATTTACTATAGATTTTAGTATTATTTGTTGCTGAGATTGAAATTCTATTTTGTTGAATTTAAAGGTGCGCCTATTGGTAACGGGGGAACTTTGAATTAATTGTTGACGGAAACACTGATAAGTGCTAACATATTTTATAGAAAAAGGCGTTACCGTGAAGCAACGGTTTGCCTCAGTTTACAAGGTTCAAAAAAGCAACCTAACTTTGGTCAGGGCGGTTGCTTTTTTGATGTCTTTTATTTTTCCCGGTCTGCCAGATACTGATTATAGTGACGATGATGCTGATGACCGTCACTACAATACCGACAAATTCCAAAATCATTCCGAACACCAATAGTGCTTACCTTTCGCTTTATTTTCCATATGTATCCCCTCCTTCGATACAGGAAGCTCTCAAAATGTACTCATTTTGGCAAAAGGCGAACCGCTACCCGTTTTGGTAACACCTATATATTCTATCATAGTGACAGAGTTTTGTAAAATTCTGTTTCTGGCTTTTGCAGGAGCCAAATATGGAAGAACCTGCCTTGCCAAGCTGTTCAGGCATCCGCAAAAATGTTATAATGAACCAACAGACAACAGCAAGGAAAGCGACAACATGCAAAACGGAGACAAGAAGACCAAATGGAATCAGCCGCACGTACTGATCACGGCATTGGACATGCAGGAGGTCGAGAGAAGACTTAAAAATGCGACCATTCTGCGCGGAGAATGGGTGCCCTGGCGGGAACGGGAGAACTATCTTTTTCATATGGGAAAGATGCAGGACAATACTTTTGAAATCTATCCGAACCATCGACGGATGCCGCCGCGCAGTGAGAGAGGCCGGGGTCTGCCTAAAGTCTGTGGGATCATGAGTGAAACGGCGACAGGGGGAACCGGAATCTGCATTTGGCTGGAAGAGGAACTGGGTCCGTTTTCCATTGCGATTGAAATTGTATTTGGGCTCCTTTTTCTGTTTGTTCTAGTCAGTCAATTTGAATTTGGGTGGATCATAGTGTGGCTGCAGGTCGGCTTGCTGTATCATTTTATCAGGACAAAATACCGGGCGTTTGTCAGCCGCCGTGTGTTGGAGTGGCTGACGCAGCTGTGGGAGGCAGAAGAGTGATCAATTACGCATTTGAGTCTGGCGTGTTTTGGAAAAAACTGTTCTGATCTTTTTGTTTAAATCTGGAATACTACCCAGAATCTTTCGAAATGCAAGTGTACAGTTTTTTATTTTTCGGTTATAATAAAAAGGCTGAAAGAGAAGAAAACCAGGGAAAAGGAGAAACACGGAAAAGGAAAAGAGGTAGAAATAGATGCTGCAAAAGAAGACAATGTTTACGGGAATTGCAATCGTTTGTATGTCGTTGGGACTTTTTGGCTGTGGAAAGGAAGACGAGCTTGAGCTGCCGCCGCCGCAGGTGAAGGAAGTGATCGAGGAGGAGCCGGAGGAAGAGACAGCGGAAACCGGGGACGGCCTTCTGACATATGACACGGCCTATCCTGTGATCGGAGAGAGACAGAGTATGAACGGTCAGATACAGAGTTATCTGACAGGGCAGTGGACGGATGAGACGAAGGCCACCAGACGGCCGATCGCCGTTATGGTGCCGAACAACAGACCGGCCTGGCCGCAGTACGGCATATCCAAAGCGGGTATCATCTATGAGGCGCCGGTGGAGGGCCGAATTACAAGGCTGATGGCCGTGCTGGAAGATTTTGACGATCTGGAGCGGGTCGGCCCGGTGAGAAGCAGCCGTGACTATTATGTATATACGGCGACGGGGTATGAAGCGATCTACTGCAACTGGGGATTGGCAAGGCCTTATGTGGAGGAGCTGATCAACCGGCCGGAAGTGCTTAATGTCAGCGCGGCGGTGGAGGGGATCTATAAGCCTGCCGACGAAGCCTTTGCCAGAGTCAGCCGTCCGGGATATGCGCTGGAATTTACCGGATATGTCATGATAGAGGGCGTGTTCAAGGCGGTGGAAAGACTTGGCTATGACTGGAACTATGACGATAAATATGTGCCGCCGTTCCTGTTTGTGGCGGATGACGTGCGGGCGGATTATACGGATAAGGAAGATGCCTATATGGTGTATCCGGGCGGGAAATCGGGCAGTAATGCCAGCGGATACGGCACCTATCATCCGTATTTTGAATACCACGAGGACGATCATCTGTACTACCGCTATCAGGACGGTAAGAAACAGATCGACGAGTACAATAACGAACAGCTGACCTACAGCAATGTAGTCTTCCAGTATTGTCACGGCGAGGTCAGGGACGCCCACGATTATCTCGCGTTTGCCGTGCACGGAGAAGGCGATGCGATCGTCTTTACCAACGGCAAGGCCATCAAGGGAAAGTGGAGACGGTTAGACGGCGATTTTACGCCCCCGAAGTTCTACGATGAGAATGATGAGGAGATCATCTTCAACCAGGGTAAGACCTGGATCTGTAATATCTGGCAGGAGTACGGCGAGTACGTGCAGTACGGCAGGGATGACGAGAGCCTGATCACACCGGATATGCCGTCGGTCACATCTTCCGGGGCATAACTGCCGGAAGGCGTTGGACATGCCGGGAAATGAAGGTCTGATAACGCGGACGGGGAGGCATTGCAGGTATGTATGAAAGGAAAATACGAAGCAGATGAAATGGACGAAATTCAGGATCAAAACGATCACAGATGCGGAAGATATCATTATCAGCACCCTCTACGACACAGGTCTGGAGGGTGCACAGATTGAGGACAAGGTGCCGTTGACGGCGCTGGAGAAGGAGCAGATGTTTGTGGACATTCTGCCGGAAGGACCGGAGGACGACGGGATTGCTTATCTGAGCTTTTTTGTGGAGCAGAAGGAGGACGGCAGTCTGGAGGTGGGCGGTATGCCGACGGATGAGGAGACGATTCTGGCGCAGATCAGGCAGGAGCTTGAGGAGCTGCGTTCCTTTATGGAGATCGGGGAAGGTTCGATCTCGGTGTCGGAGACGGAGGACATCGACTGGATCAATAACTGGAAGCAGTATTTCCATCAGTTTTACATAGACGATCTTCTGGTCATTCCTTCCTGGGAGGAAGTGCGGGAAGAGGACAGGGGCAGGAAGATTCTGCATATCGATCCGGGGACTGCATTCGGGACCGGTATGCATGAGACGACGCAGCTTTGTATCCGCCAGATCAGGAAATATCTGACGGCTGAGACGGAGCTTCTTGACGTGGGCACGGGCAGCGGTATTCTGGCGATCCTGGCTTTGATGTACGGGGCGAAACACGCCGTGGGCACGGATCTGGATCCCTGTGCGGTGGAGGCGGTGGCCCAGAACAGAGAGGCCAACGGCATCGCGGAGGAATCCTTCCGCATGATGATCGGCAATATCATCACGGATCAGGAAGTGCAGGCGCAGGCCGGTTATGAATGCTATGATATTGTGGTGGCCAATATCCTTGCGGATGTGTTGATCCCCCTTACGCCGGTGATCATTCATCAGATGAAAAAAGGCGGTGTCTACATTACTTCGGGTATCATCGACACGAAGGAGCAGGCCGTCAGGGAGGCCGTGGAGGCCGCCGGGCTTAAAATCCTGGAAGTCACTTACCAGGGCGAGTGGGTCTCGATTACCGCCCAAAAGCCTGCGTAGCAGGACAGGCAGGGCGTGAATCGCCACAGTGCAGGAAAGAAGAGGCTTAAGTATCTGCAATATGGAAATGAAAAGAGTCATAAAAAGAATCACAACGGGGGAAGATGCGGCGCGGATCCGGAGCAACGCGGCGGGAGTCTTGGCGGTGCTGTGGATGACCGTTATCTTTATCCTTTCCGGACAGAACAAGGAAGAGTCCGGTGCGATCAGCGGCGGAATGCGCAACCGTGTGCTGGACATCGGCGGCTGGTTTCTACATTTGAATATTGACGAGGAGGCGCTGGCGCAGCTGGCCATCACGGTGGAGCGTATCATCCGCAAGAGTGCGCATATGACCGAGTTCGCGATTCTGGCGGTGCTGCTGTATATCTGGATCGGCAGATGGCAGCTTACGCGCGTGCGCAGGTTCTGGATCGCGGCGGGGCTGACGGCGTTTTATGCCTGTACCGATGAATTCCACCAGCTGTTTGTGCCGGGACGGGCGGGGCTTTTGAGCGATGTGCTGATCGACAGTCTAAGCGCGGTGCTTGGGCTGGTGGTCTTTGCGCTGTTGCAGAAGTTCGTGGTCTGGTTTTACAGGAGAAAAGAAAGGAAGTAGGCTTATGTATCAGTTTTTTGTAGAACCGGGGCAGATACAGGGCAGAAGGATCATTATAACGGGCAGTGACGTGAATCATATCAGGAACGTACTGCGTATGAAGCCGGGAGAGGAGATCGCGGTCAGCAACGGTACGGACGGCAGGGAATACCGCTGCGGGATAGAGTCTTTTACGGAGGATGAGGTGATCTGTTCGCTGCGGTTTGTAAAAGAGGACGGGGTGGAGCTTCCCTCCAGGATCCATCTTTTTCAGGGACTGCCCAAGGCGGACAAAATGGAGTTGATCGTGCAGAAGGCGGTGGAGCTGGGCGCGTATGAGGTGGTTCCGGTGGCGGCCAGACGGTGTGTGGCCAGACTGGATGAGAAAAAGGCGCTCTCCAGGATCAACAGATGGCAGGGGATCGCGGAGGCGGCGGCCAAGCAGAGCAGGCGGGGTATCATACCGCAGGTGCATCCGGTGATGAACATGCGGGAGGCCGTAGCGTATGCACATGCCATGGAAGTAAAGCTGATCCCCTATGAGCTGGCGGAGAATATGGGGCATACGAAAGAAATATTGGAAGCCGTGAAACCGGGGACGGATATTGCGGTCTTTATCGGGCCGGAGGGTGGTTTCGAACAGGAGGAGATAGAACTGGCGACGGCGGCAGGGATAGAGCCGGTGACGCTTGGCAGGCGCATACTGCGGACGGAGACTGCGGGACTGACTGTTTTGTCATGGTTGATGTATCACTTGGAATCCTGATGACATATCATAGGATATAGGAAAGAATAGTGCGGCGTAAAGAAGCCGAAACTTCCGCAAACGATAAGTCAAGAGAAAGGAATGACAGAAAATGGAAGTCTATCTGGACAATTCCGCGACCACAAGATGTTATGACGAGGTTGCGGAGTTAGTATTTAAGGTCATGTGTACGGAGTATGGAAATCCGTCCAGCATGCATCATAAAGGCGTAGAAGCGGAACAGTATCTGCGGTACGCAAGAGAAACACTGGCCGGGCTGTTGAAGGTAAGCGAGAAGGAGATCCTTTTTACATCCGGAGGCACGGAGGCGGACAATATTGCGCTGATCGGTACGGCCATGGCGAATCACAGAAGAGGCAGGCATATGATCACCACGAGGATGGAGCATCCGGCGATCCTGCAGACGATGGCCTATCTGGAACGGCAGGGATTTGAGGTGACTTATCTTCCGGTGGACTGCCTGGGCAGGATATCGCTGCAGGATCTGGAGCGTGCCATCCGCAGGGATACGATCCTGGTGTCGATCATGCATGTCAATAATGAGATCGGGAGTGTGCAGCCTTTGGCGGAGGCGGGAGAGCTGATCAGGCGCAGCAATCCGCAGACGCTTTTTCATGTGGATGCTGTGCAGGGCTTCGGTAAGTTCAGGATCCATCCGGCGAAGATGAATATTGATCTGCTTTCCGTCAGTGCGCATAAGATCCACGGACCGAAAGGCGTTGGTTTCCTGTATATCAGAAGCGGTTCCAGGGTGAATCCGATCATCTACGGCGGCGGCCAGCAGAAAGGTATGCGCTCCGGGACGGAAAACGTGCCGGGCATCGCGGGTCTTGCCAGGGCTGCGGAACTGGTCTACGCAGACCTGGACAGGGATGTGGATAGAATGTACGGGCTGCGGGAAATGCTGATCGATGGTGTCAGCCGTATAGAAGATGTGCGGGTCAACGGCTGTCCGGGACGGGAGGGGGCGCCTCATATCGTCAGCCTTTCCGTGCGCGGCGTGCGCAGCGAAGTCCTGCTGCATGCACTGGAGGAAAGGGAGATCTATGTCTCCGCAGGCAGCGCATGTTCCTCCAACAAACCGCAGATATCGGATACGCTGAAAGCGATCGGCGTGGAGCGTGACCTGCTTGGTTCGACGATCCGTTTCAGTTTTTCCGTCTTTACAACCGAAGAGGAAATCAAGTATACTATACAGGCGCTGGAAGAGATGGTTCCCATGCTGAGAAGATACACCAGAACATAGAAGCATACGGAGCATGATGTAAGTTTACTGTGGGCAGCCGGTCATATGCGGTGATCCTGAGGGCGTAAAAGAACACCGGCGGTGTCCCCTCGGGACGGCGCATACGATCAGGTGTGTCAGGCTGAGGATCAGGGAATGGCACTCGGGCTGTACAGAAAGAACGGAGAGGTACGGACAGTTATGTTTAGAGCTTTTTTGATTAAATATGCGGAGATCGGCGTGAAGGGGAAGAACAGGTATCTGTTCGAGAACGCGCTGGTGCAGCAGATCAAGTATGCGTTGAAGCGCTGTGAGGGCGAATTTGCGGTGCGTAAGACAGACGGGCGCATTTATGTGGATGCGGTGTCTGACTTTGATTATGACGAGACGGTGCAGCATCTGCAGAAGGTCTTCGGCATCTCGGGGATCTGTCCGATGGTGTACGTGGAGGATGAAGGGTTTGAGAAGCTGAGGGGCACGGTCGTGGACTATATGGACAGGGTCTATCCGGTTAAAGACAGGAGTTTTAAGGTGGCGGCCAGACGCGCCAGAAAGAATTATCCGCTTGATTCCATGGAGATCAATATGGAGCTGGGCGGCACGATCCTGGATGCTTTTCCGGAAATGAGAGTGGACGTGCATAAGCCGGATATTCTTCTGCATGTGGAGATTCGGGACAAGGTCTATCTTTATTCCGAGATCATTCCGGGGCCGGGCGGTATGCCGGTAGGCACAGGCGGCAAGGCGATGCTGCTTTTGTCCGGCGGTATTGATTCGCCGGTGGCCGGGTGGATGATTGCCAAGCGGGGCGTCAAGATCGATGCGGTCTATTTTCACGCGCCGCCCTACACCAGTGAACGGGCGAAACAGAAGGTGGTGGATCTGGCGGCGAAGGTGGCGGCCTACACGGGACCGATCTACCTGCATGTGATCAATTTCACGGATATACAGCTGTATATTTACGACAAGTGCCCGCACGATGAACTGACGATCATCATGCGCCGCTATATGATGCGCATTGCGGAGCGTATTGCGAAGGACACTGAATGCCTCGGCCTGATCACGGGGGAGAGCATCGGACAGGTGGCTTCCCAGACGATGCACAGCCTGATGGCTACGAATGAGGTGTGCGAGCTGCCGGTCTACAGGCCGCTGATCGGTTTTGACAAGATGGAGATCGTGGAGATTTCCGAGAAGATTGATACGTATGAGACGTCCATACAGCCCTTTGAAGACTGCTGTACCATTTTTGTGGCGAAGCATCCGGTGACGAAACCGAATCTGAACATCATCAGAAAGCATGAGCATAATCTGGACGAGAAGATTGAAGGGCTGGTGCAGACGGCGCTGGATACGGAAGAACTGATCATTGTAAAATAAAAAGGAACCACCCTGGCAGGTGATTCCGGCTTGTGCCCGCGTGACATGGTAATATGGAATGCCCGGGCACAGGTCTGGTTAAATAATGTACGGCTTCAAAGCGGCCAGAACTTCGTCGATCGCATCCTCAGCGTGGATGTTCAAGTCAATGGGCTTGGATAAATCCAGACTGAAAATTCCCATGATGGACTTCGCGTCGATCACATATCTGCCGGATACCAGATCGAAATCGTAATCAAATTTCGTAATATCATTTACGAATGATTTAACCTTATCAATAGAGTTTAAAGAAATCTGTACGGTTTTCATTACGCATCTACCTCCTTTTGTTTTGCTTCAATACCTTCAGCTTTTATACTAAATGTTGGAAGTATAAAAGTCAATGCTAAAAGAATACAAAAAATGTGAGGTTTACCATGAAAAGTGTAGCATTACATAATTTGGGCTGCAAAGTAAATAGTTACGAAATGGATGTTATGCAACAAAGGCTGCAGGATCGCGGATACAAAATTGTACCTTTTGACGCTGCAGCGGACATTTATATCATCAATACCTGTACGGTGACCAACATTGCGGACAGGAAGAGCAGGCAGATGATCCACCGGGCCAGGAGATGCAACCCGGATGCGGTAGTGGTGGCGGTGGGCTGCTATGTACAGACGGCGGCCGGGGAGGCTTTGGAGGACGGAACGGTTGACATTGCGGTTGGCAATAACCGCAAGAAGGATATTGTATCTATTATAGAAGAATACCTGAAAACGAGAGAGCAGCCGCGGGTGGAGAAGATTGATATCAACAACACCCGGGAATATGAGGAGATGCAGCTGACCCGGACGGCGGAACATACCCGGGCCTATATCAAGATTCAGGACGGATGCAATCAGTTCTGTTCCTACTGTATCATCCCTTATGCGAGGGGACGGGTGAGAAGCCGCGCGGAGGAAGATATCCTGCAGGAAGTGAGGGGCATCGTGGCGGCCGGATACCGGGAGATCGTGCTGACCGGCATACATATCAGTTCTTACGGCCTTGACAGGGGCGGCCCGGAGCTGCTGCAGCTGATCATGAAGCTGCACGAAATCGACGGGTTAAAGCGTATCCGTCTGGGCTCGCTGGAACCAAGGATCGTGACGGAGCAGTTCGCGCGTCAGCTGAGTGCACTGCCCGGACTCTGCCCTCATTTCCACCTGTCCCTGCAGAGCGGCAGCGATGCGGTGCTTGGCCGGATGAATAGACATTACACTGCCGGGGAATACTTTCAGACAACAGAGATACTCAGAAACTGTTTCCGGGATCCGGCCATAACGACAGATGTGATCGTGGGATTTCCGGGGGAGACGGAAGAAGAATTTCGCGAGACGGAAGCCTTTGTGCGGAAAGTCAATTTCTATGAAATGCACATTTTCAAGTATTCCAGAAGGCAGGGGACCAGAGCGGCCATGATGGAGGGGCAGCTTACGGAAGCGGAGAAAGGCAGAAGAAGTGCGGTGCTGGCGCAGGCGGAAGAAGAAATGTCCCGCAGTTACAGAGCCGGATGGCTGAACCGTGAAACAGGGGTGCTGTTTGAAGAAAAGAAGCAGGTGGCAGGAGGAACATACTGGATCGGTCATACACCGCAGTATGTGAAGGTGGCGATGGAAGCGGGAGAAAACGCGGATCTTTCCGGGCAGATCGTGAGGGGGACACCTGTCGGCTTTCTTACGGAAGATATCCTGCTTTTAAAGTGATTGAATTTTGTGTAGCGATGGGGTATTATGGTAATATAAGGAGTGTAATATCAACCAAGACAATGGATAAGGGCGTAGAATAATGCGGGATTTAGAAAACACACAATTTTTTAAAGTAGAAACGGAACCGGAGACGGGAGTCAAGCTTGTGCTGTCTACGGTGTATGAGGCGCTGACAGAGAAGGGATATAATCCGGTCAATCAGATCGTGGGCTATATCATGTCCGGTGATCCGACTTATATTACAAGCCATAAGAGCGCACGCAGCCTGATCATGAAGGTGGAGCGTGACGAACTTGTGGAAGAGATGCTTGTGGAATATATCCGGAATTATCTGGAGAAATAGAGTCTGGAATAAGAGGAGCGATATGAGGATCATGGGACTGGATCTCGGATCCAGGACGGTGGGGGTGGCGGTCAGCGATCCGCTGCTCATCACGGCACAGGGTCTGGAGATCATCAGAAGAAAAGACGAGAATAAACTACGTCAGACATTGGCACGGATAGAACAACTGATCGAAGAATACGAGGTGTCCGAGATCGTGCTCGGGCTGCCGAAGAATATGAACGATACGATAGGGGACAGGGCACAACTGTCTCTGGAATTTCAGGACAGGCTGGAGAGAAGGACCGGTCTGCCGGTGACGATGTGGGACGAGCGGCTCACTACGGTAGCGGCGGACAGGGCGATGATGGAAGCGGGGATCCGCAGAGAGCATCGCCGGGAATATGTGGACAAGATCGCGGCGGTTTTTATCCTGCAGGGTTATCTGGATTATCGTGCAAACCAGGAGAAAGATAAGAGCAGTGAATGAACGGATCCTGTAAGTAAGGAGTAAGAGTAAGTGGAGAAGATTGTCTTTACACCGGAGGGAGAAGCACCGGTGCAGTTTTATGTGCTGGAACAGACGAGACTGGGAGGCGTCGATTACATTCTGGTGACGGATTCCCGGGAAGGAGACGGAGAGGCCCTGATCCTTCGTGATACGTCTGCGCCGGAGGCGGCGGAAGCGGCCTATGAGATCGTGACGGAAGATGAGGAATTAAACGCAGTGGCGGCTGTGTTTGAAAATATGCTGGAGGATATCGAGTTATCCTGACAGCGAAGCGAGGCGTACATATAGAGAGACCGAATACCCATGAGAGAGGTGCCGGGACTCATGGCTATTGGCGGTTTCTCTGTCTGCTATGATCTCTGAGAAGATTCATGCCGATGCGTCGGCAGCGATAAGAGAATGGAGGAAATATATTTGAAAAAAATTGAACAGAGAAAAGCTGTTTCCAGGCTGAAGGTAATTCCGTTGGGAGGGCTGGAACAGATTGGACTTAATATTACTGCCTTCGAGTATGAAGACAGTATTATTGTGGTAGACTGCGGCCTGTCTTTCCCGGAGGATGAAATGCTGGGGATCGATCTGGTGATTCCGGATATCACGTATCTGCGGGATCATGCCGAGAAGGTGAAAGGATTTGTGATTACCCACGGGCATGAGGACCATATCGGGGCGCTGCCCTATATTCTGAAAGAGATGAATATTCCGATCTATGCCACCAGGCTGACGATGGGAATCATTGAGAACAAGCTGGCTGAGCATGATCTGACGAATAAGACAAGACGTAAGGTAGTCAAGTTCGGGCAGTCTATCAATCTCGGACAGTTCAGGATCGAGTTTATCAGGACGAATCACAGTATCGTGGACGCGGCGGCGCTGGCGATCTATTCCCCGGCCGGCGTGGTAGTGCATACCGGAGATTTTAAGGTGGATTATACGCCGGTATTCGGGGATGTCATTGATCTGCAGCGTTTTGCGGAGCTTGGCAGAAAGGGCGTGCTGGCGCTGATGTGTGACTCCACCAATGCGGAGCGGCTCGGCTTTACGGCCTCCGAGAGGACGGTAGGAAGAACCATTGACAGTCTTTTTGCGGAGCATAAGGATACGCGGATCATCATAGCGACCTTTGCCTCGAATGTGGATCGTGTACAGCAGATCATCAATTCCGCTTATAAGCACGGCAGGAAGGTGGTAGTGGAAGGCCGCAGCATGGTCAATATCATTGAGACCGCCTCGGCGCTGGAGTGTCTGCACATTCCGGAGAATACACTGATCGACATAGAGCAGTTAAAGAATTATCCCAACGATAAAACGGTGATCATCACCACCGGCAGCCAGGGAGAGAGCATGGCGGCTTTAAGCCGTATGGCCGGCGATAATCACAGGAAGATATCGATTCTTCCGGGTGATACGGTCATCTTCTCATCCCACCCGATCCCGGGCAATGAGAAGGCGGTCACCAATGTGATCAACGAGCTGCAGAAGAAGGGGGCGGATGTGATCTTTCAGGATGTGCATGTTTCCGGACATGCCTGTCAGGAGGAGATCAAGCTGATCTACAGCCTTGTGAAGCCGCGCTATGCGGTGCCGATCCACGGCGAGTACAAGCACCGGAAGGCGCAGGCGAAGATCGCCCAGGATCTGGGCATTGCGAAAGAGAATATTTTCATGCTGCAGTCCGGCGACGTGCTGGAGATGGACTGCGAGAAGGCGGAAGTGAACGGCAGAGTGCCCGTCGGAGCGATCCTGGTGGACGGCCTCGGCGTGGGCGATGTGGGCAATGTGGTGCTGCGCGACAGGCAGCATCTGGCGGAGGATGGCATCCTGATCGTGGTGTTGGCGCTGGATTCCTACAGCGACCGTCTGGTGTCCGGTCCGGATATCGTATCCAGAGGATTTGTCTATGTGCGGGAGTCGGACGAGCTTCTGGACGAGGCACGGCTGCTGGTGGATGAAGCCATCCACGGCTGCCTGAGCAGAGGACAGTCCGACTGGGGCAAGTTAAAATCCACAACGAAGGATGTGCTGAGCGAATTTGTATGGAAGAAGACGAAGCGGCGTCCGATGATCCTGCCGATCATTATGGAAGTGTAAAGACAGATAAATGCAGAGGAGGAACGCGCATGACAGAGCATGATGTTATGGAGGCTGCAAAGAAGCTGGCGGGAATCATCCGGGAAACTGATGTTTACGGGGAGTATCTGCATCAGCGTGAAGAATTAAAGAAGCAGCCGCAGCTGTACGATCAGGTGAATGAGTACCGGCAGAAGAATTTTGATATACAAAACGGCATGGACGGTGCAGAGCTGTTCGATAAGATGGAAGCGTTTGAACGGGAATACAGGGAGTTTCGTGAGAATCCGGTGGTGGATGATTTCCTGCGGGCCGAGCTTGCATTCTGCCGGATGATGCAGGAGATGTATGTCCTGCTGACGGCGGAGATCGATTTCGAATAGCGGCGCGGAAGGATTTGTGAGGATTAAGGCATGAAGGTAAAGTACATTATTGGAGCGATAGTGGAAACGGTCATTAAATTGGTGGCGCTCATTTTTATCGTCACCTATGTGATCAGAGGAGCGACGGCCGCATATGACTACGGCTTCCGCGTGTTTGCGGAGGAGCCGATGGAGGCCGGAGAGGGACGGATCATCAGCGTTTCGGTCGCCAACGGGGATACGGCCAAAGAAGTGGGGCAGATGCTGCAGGATAAGGGGCTGATCCGGGATGCCGGTCTCTTCAGGATCCAGGAGCTGCTTTCGGAGAATCACGGCAAGATCCAGCCGGGGATCTATGACCTGAGTACGGCGATGACTGCGCAGGAGATGCTGGCGGTGATCGCGGTGGAGCCGGAGACGGAAGAAGAGGAAGAGTAGGGGAAGGAACTGCGTATGATAACGGGTGATGAGCGCCTGAACGCGTTTATTGATTCTTTGGATACCGGCAATACTCCTTTCCTGAACGGGATAGAGAAGGAAGCAAAAGAGACCAATGTGCCGATCATCCGCACGCAGGTACAGAGCCTGCTGAAACTGCTGCTTGCGATGCGGAAGCCAGCGACCATTCTGGAAGTTGGCTGCGCCATTGGTTTTTCTGCGCTGTTGATGAGCGAGTACGGGCCGGAGGATTGCCATATAACGACTATTGAGAAGTATGAAAAGAGAATCCCTGTCGCCAGGGAGAATTTCAGGCGGGCCGGCAAAGAAGAGCGGATCACGCTCCTGGAAGGGGACGCGGCCGAAATCCTGCAGAAGATGACAGGGGCGTATGATATGATCTTTATGGATGCGGCGAAGGGACAGTATATTCATTTTCTGCCGGATGTCCTGCGTCTGCTTGCGCCGGGCGGCATATTGTTGTCCGATAATGTGCTGCAGGACGGGAACATTCTGGAATCGCGGTTTGCGGTGACAAGAAGAAACCGGACGATCCACAGTCGTATGCGCGAGTATCTGTACGAGCTGAAACATCATCCGCAGCTGGAGACGGTGATCCTGCCGGTGGGGGACGGGGTTACGCTCAGCGTGAAGCGCGGATGAGATCCTGACGGCAGGCGGCGGAAGTATAAATTGATTGAGGATAAGAGATACAGAATGATGAGTGGAAAGAAGCAGATCAGGAAGCCGGAACTGCTGATTCCGGCCAGCAGCCTGGAAGTGTTGAAGACGGCGGTGATATTCGGGGCGGATGCGGTTTATATCGGCGGCGAGGCGTTCGGCCTGCGCGCTAAAGCGAAGAATTTTACGCCGGAGGAGATGGCGGAAGGGATCACTTTTGCCCATGCCCGCGGCGTGCGGGTGCATGTGACGGCCAATATCCTGGCCCACAATTACGATCTGGAAGGGGCGGGACGGTATTTTCAGGAGCTTAAGGCCTTAAGGCCGGATGCGTTGATCATCGCGGATCCGGGTATGTTTATGCTGGCCCGTGAGATCTGCCCGGAGATTGACATTCACATCTCCACCCAGGCCAACAACACCAACTATATGACGTATCGTTTCTGGCAGCAGCAGGGGGCGAAGAGGGTGGTCTCCGCGCGGGAGCTGTCGCTGGCGGAGATCCGGGAGATCCGGGAGAAGATTCCGGAGGAACTGGAGATTGAGAGCTTTATCCACGGGGCCATGTGCATTTCCTATTCGGGAAGGTGCCTGCTCAGCAGCTATTTTACAGGACGGGACGCCAATCACGGGGCGTGTACCCATCCCTGCCGCTGGAAGTATGCGGTGGTGGAGGAGACACGGCCGGGAGAATATCTGCCGGTGTATGAGAATGAAAGGGGAACTTATATTTTCAATTCCCGGGATCTTTGTATGATAGAGCATATTCCGGAGATGATCGAGGCCGGGATCGACAGCTTTAAGATCGAGGGACGGATGAAGACGGCTCTTTATGTGGCAACGGTGGCGCGGACTTATCGGCGGGCGATCGACGATTGTCTTGTGTCCGTAGAAAAGTACAGGGCGAATATGGACTGGTATCTGGCGGAGATCGCCAAGTGTACCTATCGGCAGTTTACGACGGGATTCTACTTCGGCAGGCCGGATGAGACGACACAGATTTATGATAACAACACGTATGTGAACGAATATACGTATCTGGGGATCGTGGGTGAGCTTGTGCAGACGGCAGGCAGAACCTGTGCCCGTATCGGACAGCGGAATAAATTCTGCGTGGGGGATCGTATCGAGATCATGAAGCCAGACGGGCGTAATGTGCCTGTGGAGGTGCTGGCCATGTACAACGAGGCGGGGGAGTATGTGGAATCCTGCCCGCATTCCAAACAGGTGATCGACGTGGCGCTGTCCGTTGTGCCGGAGTGCTTCGATATTTTGAGGGTGCAAAGCAGTTGACCGCAGGCGCGGGACGGCGCGGCCATGTTTTGGCGGCACTGGGTGTTGTGCGCTCTGAACAGCGGACAGGGGCCGGAGACCTCAGAATCCGTCAGAAACTACAAAATTTCAATTATGGTATTGCATTTTTGAAAAAAGTAGGGTATTTTAGAAAAAGGTTGTTGACCGGCATAGTGGTATCCAGAACGATGATGTTCCAAAAGGTTTATTTTTGGAACATTTTTTTATGCCATCCATATAAGGCAGAGAGGAATGTGCGCCGACAGCCGGCTATCAGGTTACGCAGTCGATGATTCATGACGGTTTCCAAGGGTGAGGAGAAGGAGGCATGGTGAAAGATGAGCAAGGTGTTTAATGTGGAAGAGATTTTCGGTAAGAACGTGTTCACGCTCGGCAAGATGAAAGAGAGACTGCCGAAGAATGTGTACAAAGAGGTGGTAACGGTGATGAACGAGGGCGGCGAGCTGTCCAAGGCGGCCGCCAACGTAGTTGCCAAGGAGATGAAGGACTGGGCGGTGGAGAACGGCGCGACCCATTATACCCACTGGTTCCAGCCGCTTACCGGCATCACGGCGGAGAAGCATGATGCATTCGTAGCACACCCAGACGAGGAAGGACGGATGCTGACGGAATTCTCCGGTAAGGAGCTGATCAAGGGTGAGCCGGATGCTTCCTCATTCCCGTCGGGCGGCCTGCGCGCCACGTTTGAGGCAAGAGGGTATACGGCATGGGACATCACGTCTCCGGCGTTTCTGAAAGAATCCGGATGCGGGACGATCCTCTGTATTCCTACGGCATTCTGCTCTTATACGGGGGAGGCTCTTGACAAGAAGACGCCGCTTCTGCGCTCCATGCAGGCACTGAGCGAACAGGCGCTGCGCATCGTCAGGCTGTTTGGCAATACGGGGGCGACGAAGGTGACCGCGTCCGTAGGACCGGAACAGGAGTATTTCCTGGTGGATAAAGATCTGTATATGCAGAGAACGGATCTGAAGTTTGCGGGACGCACGCTGTTCGGGGCGCCTGCGCCGAAGGGACAGGAGATGGAGGATCACTACTTCGGTGTGATCAGGGAGCGCGTCGGCGCGTACATGAAGGATCTGAACGAGGAGCTGTGGAAGCTGGGGGTCACGGCCAAGACACAGCACAATGAGGTGGCGCCTGCGCAGCATGAACTGGCGCCGATCTATGAGACGGCCAACATTGCCGTGGACCACAACCAGCTTGTGATGGAAGCCATGAAAAGAGTGGCGATCCGCCACGGCATGAGATGTCTGCTCCATGAGAAGCCCTATGCGGGTGTTAACGGCTCCGGCAAGCACAATAACTGGTCCATCACGACAGACAACGGTGTGAACCTGCTTGATCCGGGCGAGACGCCGAATGATAACATCCAGTTCCTGCTGGTGCTGGCCTGCATCATGAAGGCGGTGGATACCCATGCGGATCTGCTCAGGCAGTCGGCTTCCGATGTGGGTAACGACCACAGGCTGGGCGCAAATGAGGCGCCGCCGGCGATCATCTCCATCTTCCTGGGCGAACAGCTGGAGGATGTGGTGGAGCAGCTTATCGAGACGGGAGAGGCCACCAGCGTCAAAGAAGGCGGCAGGCTTCGCACAGGCGTCAAGACGCTGCCTGATTTTAAAAAGGATGCGACGGACAGAAACAGAACTTCCCCCTTTGCCTTTACGGGAAATAAGTTCGAGTTCCGGATGGTCGGTTCCGCGGATTCCATCGCCAGCCCGAATACCACGCTGAACGCCATCGTGGCGGAAGCATTCTGCGAGGCGGCGGACAGACTGGAGAAGGCGTCGGAGAAGGATCTGGAGCTGGCGATCCATGATCTGATCAAGGAATACATGGCGAAGCACCAGAGGATCATCTTCAACGGCAACGGCTACGCGGACGAGTGGGTGGAAGAAGCGGAAAGAAGAGGTCTGCCCAACATCAAGTCGATGATCGAGGCGGCAGGCACACTGACGACGGATAAGGCCGTGAGGCTGTTCGAGAAATTCCACATCTTTACAAAGGTGGAGCTGGAGTCCCGCGAGGAGATCATCTACGAAACGTATGCGAAGACAATTAATATAGAAGCGCTTGCCATGATCGACATGGCGGGCAAGCAGATCATTCCGGCAGTGGTGAAATATTCCAGGTCGCTTGCGGACACGGTCAACGCCGTGAAGGAGGCGGGTGCAGACCCGGCGGTGCAGGCGGAGCTTTTGCAGAAAGTCAACACCGGACTGGCGGCTATGCAGGCGGCACTGCGTAGACTGGAAGCGGTGGAGAAGGAGGCTTCCGCCATGACAGATGCGAAGGCGCAGGCTTTCTTCTATAAAGATACCGTCAAAGCCGCAATGGAAGAGCTGCGCGCGCCGGCGGATGAGCTGGAGATGATCGTTGACAAAAAGATCTGGCCGATTCCTACTTATGGCGAGTTGATGTTTGAGATTTAGAGAATACTTCTGGTACTTCTCCGGGGCGGCAAAATGCTCTGCCGCCGCCCCGACTCCTTAATCAGAGGCAGTCTTTTGCACGGCGAAAGTACCTTTTTGGGCTTTTGCAGTAAAAAAATTCAAAAAAATGAAAAAAATTAATAAAAAGGCTTGCAAAAGGAAAGAATATCCTATATAATCATTAATTGTTGATGGGCTATCGCCAAACGGTAAGGCAACGGACTCTGACTCCGTCATTTCAAGGTTCGAATCCTTGTAGCCCAGCTGAGAGGAACCCGGCAGAGATGATCCGCCGGGTTTTCTTATGACCGGAAATGCAGTGTTTATGCGGGTTTCGCGTAGGTTTTCTGATTTCATATCATTAGATTCGAAATTTTTCCATATAAGCTGTAAAAAAGGTTTTACTGAAAAATGCTGAATCCTGAGTAGTTGTTCTGTTGGACTAATGGGAGGAAGTCCCGTGGAGATGCCTTGGCTAGGGAGCGTAAAGGCAGTTCTGAATCTGTATCTTGGCGGTCAGGCAGTGGGAGAAGCAGGAGCGGAGCTGTTATATGGGGTAGAAAATCCCAGCGGAAAACTGGCGGAGACATATCCTATTTCTTATGAAGATTGTTCTTCTTCGGAGACATTTGGCATAAACCCGAGGCAGGTGGAGTATGCGGAGAGTATCTATGTGGGATACCGCTATTATGAAAAGGCAGGGATACCGGTGCAGTTTCCCTTTGGGCATGGGAAATATGTAGAATAAAAGTGGAGGAGGCTGGAATGAATAAAACATTTTATTTATGGAAGAAGGGGGAGTATCAATATCCATATGCAGGATAATTCCTGCCTAATATTACGGCTTATCTGCATGAAGACAGGGTAATCCGGTCGACGATTCTGGTTGTACCCGGCGGGGGATATGCCATGGTGCGCGCCGACTGAAGGTGAAATCGTGGCAAAGAAATTTTTTGAGGCAGGATATCAGGCGTTTGTGCTTACCTATACCACCAATATGTTTTGGATAGTGCCCTTGAATAAACAGCCGCTTGAAGACATTTCCCAGGCAGTATGTTATATCCGTACCCATGCGGAAGAATTAGAAGTACAGAGCAATCGAATTGTTTGCTGTGGGTTTTCGGCGGATGCACATTTGGCTGGAAGCCTTGCCGTTCATTATCAGGAACCGGAATTAAAAGAGGAAGCTTGTCCGGAAGTTTCCAACTGTCCGGATGCGGTACTGCTGTGCTACCCTGTGGTTACAAGCGGAGAAAAAGCGCACAGGGACAGCTTTGCATTATTACTATGAAAGTCTTCGACTTTCATAGCATGGATGGCCATGCGGCCCGCCCGACGGCAGGTTGAGCATGATGTAAGTTTACTTGGAGAAGAGGCGGATCCTTAAAGATGGAGTTGCATTTCAGGATTTAGGTGCGGATTATTACAACCAATTCAATAAGGAACGCAAAATCAACGTCTACCTGAAGAAGTTAAAAGCATTAGGCTGGGAAATGCCGTTACGGTATAATAACGACAAACGGAAAAAGCCTTGATTTTCAAGGGGTCCACGCATTTGCCGTCATTTATTCAATTCCTTTTCCAAGTTGAAATTTGACGAGAAAATTATCAAAAAAAGGAGGCTGTTTCATTAACGACAAAATTTAATAGCGCAGCGGTCTGGCGTGTTGCCTGGCCGCTGATTGCCGTAGGCGTTTCACTTTAACAAGTGGATACTAGAATACTATAGCCCAAAAGTAAGATACAGGGACTTCGTTGATGTGCTGCCCTATATAGGTAACGAATTGCAGTGGCAAAAATTTTTGACCACTGAGGAACACAAATTTCTGACCGAATATTTTTGACCATAATTTCTGCTTGATAGTTTAGAGTTCCAAAGTCCTATTTTAAAAGATATGCCAATAGAGTTTCTTTTCTGAAAAGATAGACGCTTTATATATAGGACAAATGGGTTACAATTCTGTATCGCCTTTCCGCATTATGGCACACACTACCTGCATATTTTTGAGACGATTTATATGCAGAAAATATGTCCAGTGTCTTGTTTTTCTGCATATAATATAGTACAATTATATGCAGAAAGGATGGAAATTATATGAGAAAATTTGATTATTCTTTTTTAAATAACGGCTTGTTGCCTGCGAATCTTGTAAACTTAACTGCAAACATATCTTCTCTGAAGACCATGGCGGGTGTACGAAAAGACGAATACAAGCAGATTTTTACTGAACTTGAAGCTGTTGCAAAGGTACAATCTATTAAAAGTTCTAATGCTATTGAAGGAATTGTTACAAGCGACGAACGTATCGCTGCTATTGTAAATCAAAATAGCGCCCCTCTTAATCATAACGAAGCAGAAATCGCAGGTTATAGGGACGCATTAAATGAAATTCATTTAGGCTTTGAACATATCGATTTCAGAAATCGTGATATTCTGCGTTTGCACGAAGTGATGATGTCTTTTGCTGGATATGAATACGGCGGCCAGTACAAAACTGATGACAATGTAATTTTAGAGATAGACTCTGACGGCAATAGACGAGTTCGTTTCCGCCCTACTCCCGCAGCCGAAACACCGAAAGCAATGGAGCAACTAGAACTTGCATATATGGAGGCTCGCAGCGATGCAAATGTGAATCAGCTTTTGTTGATTCCCTGTATTATTTTGGACTTTCTTTGCATACACCCATTCCGAGACGGCAATGGCAGAATGTCACGCCTGCTTTCTCTGTTGCTTTTATATAAAAATGGGTTTGATGCGGGAAAATATGTGTCCTTTGAAGAACAGATCAATAAATACAAAGCATATTATTATGAATCTCTCCGTCAATCTTCGGATGGTTGGGAATCTGGTGAAAACAGTTATTTCCCTTTTATCGAAAACTTTTTATCTATGCTTTATATGTGCTATAAGGAACTTGATAAACGTTTCGCTGTTATTCACGGAAAAAGGATTACAAAGAAAGCCCGTGTTGAGGCTACGATATTAAATAGTCTAACGCCGCTTTCCAAAGCGGAGATATGCAAGATTCATCCTGATGTAAGTCCAACTACCGTTGAAGCTGTTCTTGGCGCTATGGTGAAAAGCGGTGCGATAAAACGAATCGGCGAATCGAGGGCAACACGATATATTAAGGTATAGTACAAGGTGAATAAAATGGATGTGTTTTCAAGTAGAACCGAAATAGGGCGACTGTTAGAACTACGACAAGAGGGTGAATATTGGGATTTCAAAAAAGAGTGGCATAAAAATAAATCTGACTTATTACACGATATTATATGTATGGCGAATAATCTTTCTAATCACGACGGACTCATTATTATCGGTGTTGATGAAGAAACCGATTATTCTATTTGTGATATTACAAGTGACCCAAACAGAAGAAAAACGCAGGACATTGTTGTATTTTTGCGAGAGAAAAAATTTGCTGGTGGTATTCGCCCAACAGTATATGTGCAGTCACTCTCTTTTAGAAAAAGTGAAATAGATATTATTGTTATTAGGAATGATCGTAACACGCCTTATTATTTAACAGAACAATATCAAGGTGTGTTTGCCAACAACATTTATGCTCGGATAATGGATACCAACACCCCTAAAAACTCATCAGCCGATATAAATATAATCGAAAGGCTTTGGAAAAAACGGTTTGGTATTGACGCAACCGCTCTTGATCGCGCATTGTTGTTATTACAAACTCCTTGTGATTGGGTAGATTCTGATGGTGGGAAAAAGTTTTATAAAGCTGACGTTAGATAACGATACTTTTGAAAACACTGAAAAATCAAGGTTTTTCGAGCGACGGACAAGCAGGGTATTGTACTAAAAACTGAATACGACGCAGAAGCGGCGTTTTCCACTCCCTACACAGGGAGAACAGGAACGCCGCTTTTTTCATGCCCTTGTTACGCAGTAGGGGCAGAAAAAGCCTTGCTACAAGCGGTTTTGCGGGCGCGTATCTGGCGCGGCAAGGGATTTATACCTTATCCCCCGAAACCGCGCTTCTACTGCGTAACAAATCCACAGCAAAAGGAGTGATTTACTATGGCAGTTTTCCGGGTGGAACGAAACAAGGGCTATACCGTAATGAGCAACCACCACCTACGCAATAAGGAGCTTTCCTTACCCGCTTCCTATGCTTGCTACGAATGTTTTTATCCCTTATGCCCTTATCCCTTACTACGGAGCTATGCCCGGTTTTGCCAAACTTCCGCAAAAGAAAAACGCTGCAATCCTCAAAAAAGATTACAACGCTCTCTAAATTCTGTTCACTTGTGACGGACACATTTTATCTGCCCTCTGTTTCGACTTCCGCTATCTCCTTTGCCGTTGCGCTTACAATCCGTATGCCCTTATCGCTCATACCGTCAAGGAGCGCGTCAAGCTGCCGCCGCTGCGTGTTCTTCTCTGGCGGCGTTTCCAAAAGGAACTGGTCTACGGATATATTGTAGCGGAGCATAAGCTCAAAGAAAATCTGTAAACTTGGGTGCTGCCCCTTATTCTCAATGTTCGCAAGGTAGCGCGGCGAGATAAACATTTCGTCACTTACTTTCTTGCGGCTTTCCTTGCGCCCTGTCCGCGCTGCCTTTATCGCTGCCCCAAAAGCCTTGAAGTCATATCGTGGTACTGGTCTTTTTGCCATATTCATTCACCCTATTACATTTTACTGTTCCTATTTCTTTTTGAATATGTCTACACAGTACCTGTTATTAGCCAAAATAGAGCATATTATTAGCGGTAACCTATTCAAAGGATACCGCTAATAAAGTCATTGTTGAAAGGTTAATGTTGTCTTAAATCCCTTTTGTGGCTCACTTTCTATCTTTATAACTCCATGATGAGCGTCAACTATCTGTCGTACTAAAAGCACTCCTAAGCCATGACGTAAATTTAGTTTTTCGTCGGTGCTTTCCATATAATGTGTTTTAGTATTTAATTCCTTCAATTTTAGGGCAGATATACCTATGCCGTTATCGGCAATAATAACCGTAGCATTTTGATTGTTACATGAGACTGAAACTGTAATTTCACAACCGCTTGGGTTATGTCCTATACTGTTTTGGATAAGGTTTGTGATTGCTCTTTTCAATAAGGTTTCATCACCATTTATATAAAGCAGTTCGCTATCGCTATCAGTTATAAAATCAATGGAAAAAGCGCTATCAAGATTGCTGTCTAAAAATTCACAAACAACTTGGCGAGCCAATTCGACGAGGTGGATTTTTTCCACCCGTAACGGCTGCATATCATATTCCAGTTTTGCAGTTAAATTCAAATCCTCAATAAGATATTTGATTTTAGCTGCTTGTTGTCGGATAGCAGCAACCTTTTCTTGCTGTTCTTCACTCAATGTATTATTTGTTTCTAAGCTGCTGGAATATCCCAATACCATAGATAACGGGGTGCGAATATCATGTGAGATACCGCTGATCCAGTTTGCCCGTGCCATATCCCGTTGTTGCAATGTGATTGCTACCTTATTTAACTTTGTATTGATTTCTGCTAATTCTCCATGTTCGACCAACTGCGTATTTTTCCCTGCGGATATTTCCTCGATACCAGTCAAAATAGGCTTAATGGATTTCTCTACCTTACGGCTGTTATGGACAAACAAAATTAACACAATTACAATATTCAATAGAAAAAGAGAAACTAACCCCAAAATATCTATTTTAATGCTTGCAAACGTTTTGTAGGCAGATATTTTCCAAAAACTATCTTTCGGATAACCAATAACCAACAATTCGTCTGATTGATTTGACACAAATACAGGATATTCCTGTAAGTACCACCGTGTCATTTCTGCTACATCGCCCGGTGTGTAATGTTGAGGTAACTCCGACGGTAATTTATAATTCCAAAGAACATTACCACTTTCGTTGCTTATCATCATACACCATACGTTTTCTTGCTCCATTTTCGCAACCGTATTATCCGAAAGTAAATAACCGCTTGCACTCTGCTGTAAATCTTCTGTAATAGCTTCCAAAAGTTGCGTAGGGCTATGACTACCTTGACTGCCAGAAATTACTGTTAGTGTAATAAAGAGAGCAATGTTTACAAAGATAAAAAAACAAAACAGCCTTACGCTGGAATAAACATATCTCTTGAAAAAACGTTGAACATTATTCATAAGTTTACCTTGTTTTATCCTTTAAGACTAATTTGTAGCCAATTCCTTTTACTGTAATTAAAGAAACTGGAGAAGAAGGTTCTTCTTCTATCTTTTCCCGGATATGTCGAATATGTGACATAAGCGTTTTTTCATAGCCAATATATATGTCACCGCAAACAGCTTGGCACAATGCTCCTAAAGTTACAATCCGTCCAGCATTGGCATACAACTTTTTAAGGATTCCAACTTCCTTTGCTGTAAGTGTAACTGGCTCTTGTCCTTCTTTGTAAACCTCGGCTTGCTCTAAATCCACCTTGCAAGAATTTAATAAAAAACTGGTTTCCTCACTCTCTTTGTAAGTGCGTCTCAAAATTGCCGTGATACGCCATACAAATTCTTGTGCAATGAACGGCTTTACCATATAATCGTCCGCCCCGACTTCAAAACCTTTCGATTTGTCGTTAATTTCTCCTTTTGCTGTTAAAAAAAGGATAGGAATTATATTTTGTTCGCGGATAGTTTTTGCCAGTGTGAAGCCGTCCATATCCGGCAACATTACGTCTAAAATTGCCATATCTGGTTTTACGCTCATTTTTTCCAATGCACTAAGAGCTGTGTTTGCAGTTAATATATTTTCAAAGCCATTCTCTTTCAAAATAGATTTGCACATCTGCAAAATTGCTGGTTCATCATCAACCAAAAGAATAGTTTTGTCTTTGATAGTGTTCATAGGCACACTTCCTTTCTTCTATAATTATACCATATTTTTTCACGTTTGCGAATGTACCCTTAAAAATCAAGGTAAAATCAAGGTTCTCTCCAATGTAACGCAAGGTAAGGGGTATATACTCTGTAAGCAGTTTAGGAAAGGAGTAAAAAAATGATTATCACAACTGAAAATTTATCAAAAGAATATGACGGTGTTTACCGTGTTCAAGATTTGTATATTCGCGTCAAAGAGGGCGATATTTACGGATTTCTTGGACCGAATGGTGCTGGTAAGTCTACTACAATGAAAATGCTGCTTGGTCTTGTTAAGCCTACCAGCGGAACGATTGAGATTATGGGTAAGCTCTTTAATGAGGAAAACCGAAAGGGCATTTTACATTCCGTCGGCTCATTGATCGAAGCCCCGTCTTATTACGGGCATTTAACCGGACGTGAGAATATGGAGCTTATTCGCAGACTTCTTGATTTGCCTCAAAAAAATATAGACGAAGCTATCTACATTGTTCGCTTAGAAAACCAAATGGAAAAAAAAGTGAAAAATTATTCTCTTGGTATGAAGCAGCGGCTTGGCATTGCAATGGCGTTAGCAAGAAAACCAAAACTTTTGATACTGGACGAACCGGCAAACGGTCTTGACCCTGCGGGAATAGAAGAAATACGGGAACTCATTAAGACGCTACCCTCAAAATACGGCATGACCGTAATGATTTCAAGTCATATTCTAAGTGAAATTGACCAAATGGCTACAATTATTGGTATCATCAATCAAGGCAGTCTGATATTTCAAGAAAGAATGTCCGTACTTGATGAACAACGAAAACCGCAAATTTTATTAAAAACCAGTGATGATGAAACGGCTTATCGCTTACTTGTAAAACTCAATCCACAAAGAACGCTTGACGGTTTACAGCTTGGAGCATTGACCAATGAACAGACAGGCGCAGTTGTACGGGAGTTATGTTCCAATAATCTTTCTGTTTATCGCGTGGAAGAACATAGGGAAAGTTTGGAAGAAATTTTCCTCACTCTTACGGGAAAGGAGTTGACTTTGTAATGAAATATTTATGTCTTGAATTATACAAATTAAAACGTAGAAAAGTATTTTTGACCTTTTTTCTTATTCTTGGTATGGAATTGCTCTTTATTTTTTCTAATTATGGGAATAACAGCAATTTCCTTAGCATGATTTCTGACCCAAATGCACCGGCATGGGAAGATTTGATTATCGGTCCCGCTGCCATGAATGGTTTATTTTTCCCTATGTTGGCGGCAGTTGTCGCAAGTAGGATTTGCGACATGGAACATAAAGGAAACACATGGAAACTCTTAGAGTGCAACAATGAAAGCCGAAACACTATTTGGCTATGTAAGTTTACTGTTGTAGCAGCTCTTATGTTGGCAGCTATCCTTATACAAGTATTTGTTGTTGTTGCTTATGGAAATGCTGTTGGAATTGTGCAGCCATTACCTGTTAAGACTTTATTGGATTACACCGTGGGAACAATTATGGTTACTTTTGTTGTAGTTACCATTCAAGTGTTTTTCTCACTTGTTTTCTCTAATCAGCTCGTTCCAATGTCTGTTGGTATGATTGGGGCTTTAATAGGATTTATTTCAACGCTGCTTCCTGCGGGTATCCGAAATATTTTAATATGGGGAAATTATGCGGAGCTAATGGTGTTAGGGCAAAATACTTCTTCCGGCAATTTACAATCAAGTGAACTGATTGTGCAGAATATCAATTTTATTCCACTTACTATTTTGTTTGTTGCTGGCTTGATTGCATTTGCTTTCTTTCAAAGAAAATTTCAAAAATTTGAATATTAGGGGAGGGATATAAATGCTTATCAATGCAATTCGTGCGGAAAACTTAAAAACCCGCCATTCTAATATATGGGTAGCTGTTGTTATTTTGCCCCTATTAACTGCCATGATTGGCGCAATTATTTACGGTATCAATGCTTCTGCAAATTTATATGACGGTGCGGTATGGCAGCAACTTTGGTTACAGACAGGGTTGTTTTATGGATATTTCTTTTTTCCTATCCTAATTGCAATTTGCGCTTCCTACTTATGGAGGTTGGAGCATACAAATCATAATTGGAATAGTTTAATGACTACGCCGATTTCCCGTCCAACAGTCTTTATTGCAAAGCTGGCTGTACTGGCTAAATCTATCCTAATAGCACAGGCTCTTTTGATGATATTTGTATTGATTGTAGGGGAATTTATTTTTCATTTCACGCAGCCTGTTCCTATCAATATGGTGTGGTGGCTTTTTATGGGTTGGTTTTCCGCTTTGAGTGTTGGAGCAGTACAACTTTATTTGTCTATGCGAATACGGAGCTTTGCTGTTCCAGTAGGTTTAGCAGTTTGTCTTAGCCTTGTGGGTTTAGCGTTTCATATTGTCGGTTTAAGCAGTATGTTTCCTTACTCACAAATCATTCTTGGCTTATCTTCACAGGACAAAAATTTACCAGTTGAAAGCATAGCCACATTTGTTCCAATGATAATTCTATATATTGTAATATTCATTGTTTTGGCTACACGTCATTTGAAAAAAACGGATATAGTAGCCGGGTAAAGGAGTGGAAAAATGAAAAAAAACATAGATAAACTTTCTTTGGGCGTGAGTATATTTCCGCTAACATTGTTCATTATTCGACGACTAAAAATTGGTATGATCGCCCCATGGACTTACATTGTTTTTGCTGCATATGCGTTAATAATTGCTGCTGGATTTGTGTTCGCAATCTACTTGATGAAAAACAAAAATACCCGGACACCCACAGCAAAAGCAGCTCTAATACTTAGCTCTTTGTATGTTGTTTTTTTAATCTTCTTTATTTATCTGACAGTGGCAGCAAACATTTGAATAATAAATTGAACGAATAATTTTACCTGTCTGCCGCACGACGGCAAAAGAAAAAAAGCCGTCGTACAGTAGAGGTATTTTATACGCCTATTTTTACACGGCGGCTTTTGAGAGATTAAAGCCGCCGTTTCTTTTTATCTTCTCAAGAAATGACGCGGTTTCACTGTTAAAAGCGGCGGCTAAAGGAGGTAGCCGCCATGAAGCACATACCGTATCGACAAAATCCGACGGTCATTGACACATCAAAAAAAGCCCGACCACCGCCGGGGAAAATCACGCCCATAAATATGAACTGTCTAATCATCTAAATACCGCTTACAATACATTTGCGCTTGTTCGCTTTTTGCGGACAGGCGCATTTTATATTTTCAAAAACTTTTCCCAAAACCTTTCAAAATCTTTGGCAAATTTTCGCCGGGTGGAACTGAGGGGTACGAAATGTCAATCAGATCGCACGTCGCGTAAACGCGACGGGGAACGCATACAAAGAGGACATAGACGAAATCAAGGGGGTGCTTGCGGAAATATGGCGGTTACAAAGATTAAGCCTGTTAAAAGCACTCTAAGCAAAGCCCTTGACTATATCGAAAACCCGGACAAGACGGACGGGAAAATTCTCATATCCTCTTTCGGGTGCAGCTATGAAACGGCAGATATTGAGTTTGGCTATACCCTCTCGCAAGCGCGGGATAAGGGCAACAATTTAGCCTTTCACTTGATACAGTCTTTTGCGCCGGGGGAAGTGGACTATGAGAAAGCCCATGAGATCGGGCGGCAGCTTGCCGACGCTGTAACCAAAGGGCAGCATGAGTATGTATTAACGACGCACATTGACAAGGGGCATATCCACAATCACATTATTTTCTGCGCGGTCAACTTCGTAGATCATCACAAGTACGTTTCCAATAAGCGGACGTATTACGGCATACGGAACATGAGCGACAAGCTGTGCCGGGACAACGGGCTTTCCGTGGTCGTCCCCGGCAAGGGCAGCAAGGGAAAGAGCTATGCGGAGTACCAAGCAGAGAAAACCGGGACAAGCTGGAAAGGCAAGCTGAAAATCGCCGTGGACGCGCTCATTCCCCAAGTTTCCAGCTTTGAGGAACTATTGTAGCGGTTACAGGCGGCGGGCTATGAAATCAAGCCCGGAAAATATGTGTCATGCCGCGCACCGGGGCAGGAACGCTTTACCCGCCTTAAAACCCTCGGCGCAGACTATACAGAGGAAGGGCTGTCCCTACAACCGGGAGCCGCCCTGCGTGGGGTATTGTATCAAGAAGCTGACAGAGAAGAAAACCACGGGAAAATGAAAGGAGGATTTTTAAGTGCAGTTAGTCATTGCAGAAAAGCCCAGCGTCGCGGCAAGTATCGCCGCCGCGCTTCCCTTATCGCCGGATTTAACGCTTGGAAAAATAACTTTGGTAGAAACGTCATGCGCGGGGAAAAGGGCATACGCATACTTGCCCCGTCGCCGTACAAAATCCGGCAGGAGGTAGAGAAGAAAGACCCGCAGACGGGAAAGACGGTGATCGGCAGCGACGGGAAGCCCGTCACCGAAACAAAGGAAATCCAAACTGGAGGGCCAGATCACCGAGCTTCACATGGCAAAGGCGCTGTGCGATAAGATGCTCACCGACACAAACATAAGTTATGAAAAACTGCAGGTAGAGCAGTATGTGACGAAGATACCGGAATATTGGTCCGAACAGGAGAATCAGAAGGTTTTCAAACTGGATTCCGTCAGTTTTCTTTATCTGTGGGGCAGCTTCTTCGTCTGGGGCGCCATCACCGTATTGTGTCTGCTGGTCAGTATATTGTCTTATGGAAAGCTGCCGCAGGAGATTCCGGTACAGTGGAGCGGGGGCACAGTCGTTTCTCTGGCAGACAGGAAGATTATTTTTGTCTTTCCCGTTGTGTGTATCGTAATCCGTTATCTTGTGAGGCCATTTCTTTATGCGAAAACGCAGATGTTCTATTATTATGGCGAAATACTGGCAGAATATCTGACAAATTATCTGTGCTTTGTCCTGTTGTCTATACAGATATTTACGATCCTGTTTCTCCATAACATAGTCGAAAGCATTCTGTCAGTGCTGATCCTGGATACGGCTGTCCTGATCGGTCTTTTGATCACGGGCTTACTGAAAGACAGCCGACCGAAAAAAACTTGACAAATCGCAGGTGAAATGCCTATGCTGTATTTGCTGGTGTCCGTTGGTATCCGTTCCTGCCGGGAATGGCGGCGGATTCCGGTAAATATTGTGTAAAGGGTGAAGACAGATGAAAAATGACAGCAGAGGAAGAAACGGACAGCGGAAAGAACAGAAAGAATGGAAAGTGTGGAAAGACGGTAAAAGCTGCAAAAGCAGCAGCAGGAAGCTGGTTTTGCTGGCAACAGCGCTGATGACGGTCTGGATCATGCTGCTTTCAGGTTGTGCAGCTTTTGACGGTACACAAAAGGAGCAGAGCGATCCACAGACCGGGACTGCTGACGAGAACACAGACCTTACAGGCGGCGGTCAGTCGATCACGGACATAGACAACGGTGGTCAGACATCCGCTGCGGAGTCACAGGATTTGGGCGCCATGACAGAAGGCACCCAAACATCGGCAGGAAGTCAGGATGCTGCCGCAGCAGACGATCAGCCCGGAGATAATAAGGCGCAGACAGAAAGCACAGCCGAACCGGATACCACAGATACAGCAGCGGCCACCGGAACCCTGTATGAACAGTTTTTGAGAAATGAAGTATCGGCAGCCGTCAGCAGCAGTTTTCCGGAAGTGGACTACCCGAATCCCGTGATAGAGAAAGGCAAATCCTATACACTGTCTGAACTTAAGGAGCGGATATCTTCTTATTTTCTGGATCCGGAATTCAGCAATAAGACAGTTTGTGATTATGTACAATATGCCTACGTGAACAGTGCAGACAGCACCGGGGCACGGCAGCTTCTTGTCAAATTTGTGGGATTGAATATCTATGCACCGGATGATGACAGCTATGCGGTAGTTGTAATCAGTGAAAACAGCGGACAGTTGTATGTGACCGCAGAGTATGAATGCTGGGCCAGGAGCGCAACTTCTATTTACAGCAACGGAGTGATCGACAGCTACGGTTCCTCCGGCGCAGGAGACCATATGGGCGGAACAGACATACTTATGTTCGACGGGACTGTCGCATCCGTCTACTATGCGAAAGACCTTGCCGGGCAGTGGACCGGCAACGTGAACCAGACCATATATAACGAAGTCTTCGGAATGGATACAGATCCTGGCAATTTTATTGTCGCGATCTGTACAGTGGGCGAAGAAAAATATTACCGCTACGATATGTCTGAATGTACGGAAGAGCAGAAAGCCCTGTGCGAGAGCTATGTCAACAGGTGCCGTGACGAGCAGGGGATCGTCTGGATCACAGAAGATGAGGTGCTTGGCGCTGTCAAAGAAAGATGTGCCATCCTTGGTGTCAGCTATGAGACCATACAGCAAAAGCCGGAACCTGTCTGGAATAATGTGGAATAAAATTTACTATATTTTGTATATTGACAACTGTTTGTACAGTGTGATAGATTAAATATAGAAGGAAACTTCTGGAGAAGCAGACTCCCAAAAATGCTTTTATTGTCTATGAAGCCGGAACCGTGATGGCAGGCGGTGAGGGTGGAGGCGTTGAAAAAGGTGGCAACTTACCATAAACCATCTAGCGTAAGCGAATAGAAAGTTGCATTTATGTAAAGCAGGAAGCCTTGCGTAAGCAGGGCTTTTGTTTATATCGGGGTTACCTATGGATAAAATATATGAATGTGGCAGAAAGTTTGCTGATCTTTTAAACTGCAAATATCATCTGGTTGTGTCAGGAAATCGTAAGATAATGAAGCTGACGTTGGATTTTAAGGAGACAGATTTAAGACATATTTCCGGGCTCCATTACATAGATGATATTGTGATCGAAAACAGTCCCTCAAAATTATTTACAGCAATACTAAAGAAAGAAATAACAGACGACGTTTTGAAAAAAAGCCGAAAATATAATTCTAAAGAGCTGTACGAAGGGGGTTCTATAGAAGAAAGAGTATCTGAAATGAGATTTTTGGAGAGATACCTGGATGAAAATAATTTTATCAGAATCTATCGAATGCAGGAATTTGGCAGCAAGGTTATGGCTGATTTTTTTATAGAAAGTACGCTGAAGGATTTAAACTCTACGGTATATATCTTTTTGAGAAAAAGACAGGAGTCCGAAAATTACGTTGTTGTTTCTTTTTTCAAAAAATATCAGACATATCGTGGCGTTAATTTGTACTGGATGTTAAAGGAAAAGATAAAGGAAAACGATTCCATAGAACTGTACAGAAATCAAAATTACAGGTATTCCTGATACAGTTTTCTCAGTGATTTTTCTGGTGAATTTCAATAATTTTATTGACAAATATCCCCAAACCGGTTATGATACATGAGTATGCCGCGCAGCGAGGTAGAAGTATGCCCATCCGGCGTCACCGAAGCTGGCGAGTAAATGAACTTTTGTTCATGAATAGGAGGTGCCATATGTACGCAATTATCGCAACAGGTGGAAAGCAGTACAAAGTTTCTGAAGGAGATGTCATCAAAGTTGAGAAACTGGATGCCGAAGTAGGAACCGCTGTTACATTTGACCAGGTTATAGCTGTCAGCGATCAGGGACTTAAGGTTGCAGGGGATGTTGAGAACGCAACTGTTACCGGAACCGTTATGGATCAGGGTAAGTACCGCAAAGTGATCGTATACAAGTACAAGAGAAAGACCGGCTATCACAAGAAAAATGGTCACAGACAAGCATACACTCAGGTAAAGATTGACAAAATAAATGCATAATCATCGGCATTGATTTATTTTTTCAGGACATAAGAGTTGTGCGAAGGTGTGAGATGATACAGATCACATTTCATAAGACGAGGACAGGGGACTATCAGGGGTTTACATGCAGCGGACATGCAGGATATGCCGCTTACGGAGAAGATATCGTATGTGCTGCGGTCTCGGCGCTGGTCATCAATACCATCAACTCTCTGGAGGAGATCACGGGAGAGGAGATGGAGGTTACAGCGGAGGAGAACAGCGGCTTAATCCGGTGTTTTTTTGCCAGACAGCCTCTGAAAGAGACTTCCAGGGTACTTATAGATTCTCTTGTACTCGGTTTGACCCGTATCGAAGAGCAGTACGGGAAGAAACATTGCAGACTGCATTTTAAGGAGGTGTAATACCATGTTGAATATGAACCTTCAGTTTTTTGCACATAAGAAGGGTGTTGGTTCCACTAAGAACGGCAGAGATTCTGAGGCTAAGAGACTCGGCGCCAAGAGAGCTGACGGACAGTTTGTGAAAGCAGGCAATATCTTATACAGACAGCGCGGAACGAAGATTCATCCCGGCGTTAACGTAGGAAGAGGCGGAGATGATACATTATTTGCGCTTGTTGACGGTGTGCTTCGCTTTGAGAGAAGAGGAAGAGACAAGAAACAGGCTTCCGTATATCCTGTAGAGAAATAATAGGATTGATTCAGGCTTCAGGCATTGTCCATCGTTGGCCACAGTGATGGACTGTGTTTGAAGCCTTTTTTCAAGTTAAAGTATTTTAGTGTTCAGGAGAAAACTATGTTTGCAGATCGTGCGAGGATTTTTGTAAAAAGCGGCAAAGGCGGCGATGGCCATGTGTCTTTCCGCAGAGAGAAATATGTGCCAAACGGCGGGCCTGACGGCGGTGACGGCGGCGACGGCGGCAGCGTGTATTTTGTTGTGGACGAGGGACTCAATACCCTCACCGATTTTCGTAATGTGCGCAAATATGCGGCTGGAAACGGTGAGAACGGCAATAAGCGCAACTGCAGCGGCAAGAAAGGTGAAGATATCTTCATCAAAGTGCCGGAAGGCACGGTAGTCAGGGAATTTGAAAGCGGCAAGGTCATAACCGATATGTCCGGAGACAACCGCAGATTTCTGCTGTTAAGCGGCGGCAAAGGCGGCAACGGCAACCAGCACTATGCGACCAGCACCATGCAGGCGCCGAAATACGCACAGCCGGGACAGCCGGCGCAGGAGCTGGAACTGCTTTTGGAGCTGAAGGTGATCGCAGATGTCGGGCTGGTCGGTTTTCCCAATGTAGGGAAGTCCACCCTGCTTTCCAAGGTGACCAATGCACGGCCGAAGATTGCGAATTATCATTTTACGACCCTGAATCCCAATCTGGGGGTGGTGGATCTGGAAGACGCCAAAGGTTTTGTGATCGCCGATATTCCGGGTCTGATCGAGGGAGCTTCCGAGGGCGTCGGGCTGGGGCACGAATTTCTGCGCCATATAGAACGCACAAAACTGATCCTGCATATTGTTGACGCCGCATCCACGGAAGGACGCGATCCGGTGGAGGATATTTATGCGATCAACAAAGAACTGGAAGCGTACAATACAGAGATTGCGAAACGGCCGCAGATCATCGCCGCCAACAAGATCGACATGATCTATGCGGAGGATGATCCGATATCCAGGATCAAAGCGGAATTTGAACCGAAGGGTATTCCGGTCTATGCCATATCTGCCTTCAGCGGACAGGGCCTGCGTGAGCTTCTTTATGATATCAATAACCGTCTGGAACAGATGGACGCGAAGCCGGTGATATTTGAACAGGAATTTTTCCCGGAATATCATTTTGATATGAGCAGCGAGCCCTTCACCGTGGTCTATGACGAGGCGGAAGATGCCTATGTGGTGGAAGGCCCCAGGATCGAGAAAATGCTGTCTTACACGAATCTGGAATCTGAGAAGGGCTTTAAATTCTTCCAGGATTTCCTTAAGTCCAACGGCATTCTAGATCAGCTGGAGGCGCTCGGCATTGAAGAGGGCGATACGGTGCGGATGTACGGGTTTTCCTTTGATTATTATAAGTAAACAGCTTTCACGTTACTGATTTGATAAATAAGTGACAGATTTGAGGTATATTATGACAAGTAAACAGAGAGCCTACTTAAAGAGTCTGGCTAACAATCTAAATCCCGTTTTTCAGGTCGGGAAATCCAGCCTGACACCGGAGTTTACGAAGGGAATAGAAGAGGCCTTCAATACGAGAGAGTTACTCAAGATCGCGGTATTGAAGAACTGTTTCGACGATCCGAACGAGATCGCACAGGTGGTTGCCGAGAGAACACATTCTCAGGTTGTGCAGGTGATCGGCAAGAAGATTATTCTGTACAAACCGGATAAGAAGAACCCGAAGATCATACTGCCGAAGGATAAAGTATGACGACATAGTAAGGAGGCAGCATTTGAAAAAAGCAGGCATCATGGGCGGAACATTTAATCCGATCCACTACGGGCATCTGACTCTGGCCAAAAAGGCGAGAGAGCAGTTTGCACTGGATGAGATTCTTTTTATGCCCTGCGGGGAGCCTTATATGAAGGCGGCGAAGAAGGTAGAATCCGCTCGGATCCGTGCCGAGATGACGGCGCTGGCGATTCAGGATGAGCCGTATTTTACCCTGTCCACGATCGAGCTGACGCAGTCCGGCAATACCTACACTTATGAGACGCTGGAACGCCTGCGGGAGCAAAATCCGGACACGGAATACTACTTCATTCTGGGCGCCGACAACCTTTTTCAGATCACCCGGTGGGCGAAGCCGGAACGCATCTTTTCAAGCTGCCGACTGCTTGCAGCGGTACGGGACGATAAGACCGTTGCCGATATGGAAGCGCAGATAAACCGTCTGAAAGAGGAATATCAGGCTGTTATCTTTTTATTGAAAATCGACTGTATGGATATTTCTTCTTCGCAGATTCGCCGTAAGGTTGCGGACGGCATCTCCATAGAGACGGATGTTCCTGCAGCTGTCAGAGCTTATATCGAGGAGAAAGGGCTGTATTATGAAAGCGACTAACCTTGCCAAACTCAGAAAAGAAATGGAACAAAGGCTGGAGCGCAAGCGGTATGAGCATACCCTTGGGGTTGCCTATACGGCTGCGAATCTGGCCATGGTGCATGGCGTGGATGTGGAGAAGGCGCTGATCGCCGGTATGCTGCATGACTGCGCCAAGTGTATGAGTCATCACAAACAGATTTCCCTGTGTAAGAAGAGCCGTATCCAGTTATCGGAGATCGAGACGGAAGAGCGTTCGCCTCTGCTTCATGCGAAGGCGGGCAGCTGTCTGGCACGGAAGAAGTACGGGATCACAGACGAGGAGATCCTGCAGGCCATCAGTTATCATACTACCGGCAGGCCGCATATGAGCCCATTGGAAAAGATCATCTATATCGCGGATTACATCGAACCGGGCCGGGAACGCGCAAAAAGGAGCTATGCAGACATTCAGAATCTGCAACAGGTGCGCAGGATGGCATACCGCGATCTGGATGAGACGTTGTGTAAGATCTTAAGCGATACACTGGATTACCTTTCCCGCAAGGGCGGCAAGATCGATTCGATGACGAGGGATACTTACGATTATTATTGCCAGATACATTAGACAGATTGTCAGACAGAATGTTTGGCTTTTACCTGCAGAAAAAGTCCTTTTGCAGTAAATGCAAAGTCCCGGGCCAGACTGCAGCATGATACGAAACAATAGGGAGGTACAGATATGAACAGTATAGAGATCGCCAGACTGGCCATCCGGGCACTGGAGGACAAAAAGGCGGAAGAGATCAAGACCATTGATATCAGTGAAGTATCCGTGATCGCCGATTATTTCATTATCGCGAACGGTACGAACCGCAGCCAGATCCAGGCGCTTTCCGATCACGTGGAGGAGACACTCGGCAAGGCAGGCGTACCGCTGCGCCAGATTGAGGGATATCAGAATGCCAACTGGGTACTTCTGGATTTCCATGACGTGATCATTCATATTTTTGATAAGGAAAACCGCTTATTCTACGATCTGGAACGCATCTGGAGAGACGGAAAACCGGTGGAATCTTTATAGAAATCAGGAGAACCCGGCACTGTATAGACAATGCCGGGCTCTCCTGATTTTATTCAGCCCGTCCGCTACAGACTGAAATCTGCTACGTTTCGGCTTCCCTGGCATCGCCGCCCGCATACATATAGAACGTAATGATGTAGAGACCGGCAATACCTACCAGGGCATAAATAATTCTTGAAAACCATGACATGTTACCAAAGACGAAAGCCACAAGGTCGAAACTGAAAAGACCGATCAGCCCCCAGTTAATGGCGCCGATGATGGCGATCGTCAGTGCAAGACAATCCAAACCTTTATTTTTCATATTCCCTCCAATCTGCAGCTGCAGGAACCTTTGCATATTGCAGTTATTACATCTCATACAGATCATGCAACTTCTCCGACGGCCGCTTTCCTGTGAAAATAAAGGATTTTTCTGTCTATAGCTATAGAGAAAACCCCAGGTAAACACAAGCATTAACTGTTCGGCTCTACCAAACAGTCACTATTATTATGTCGCACTGCGGTTTTGCTATACTGGAAAATAAACCAATCAAAAAATCTGATCAGCGGAATATTCTGAAAACGCCGAAAACCTTCCCCAGAATCTGACAGTCATCTACGATGATCGGATCCATGGAATCATTCTCAGGCTGCAGACGAATATGACCGTCTTCTTTATAAAAGGTCTTAACCGTGGCGGAATCATCTATGAGAGCAACCACGGTATCGCCGTTATTCGCCGTCTGGCAGCATTTTACAAAGATCTGATCGCCGTTGAAGATTCCGACATTGATCATGGAATCACCCTTAACCTTCAAGGCAAAAGATTCACCGCCCGGCACCATTTCCGCCGGTACAGGGAAGTAGCTCTCAATATTCTCTTCCGCCAAAATAGGCTGCCCGGCCGCTACCTGCCCAATCACCGGAATCGAAACCATCTCGGTACGCACCATCTGAAAATTATCGTCGCAGATCTCGATCGCACGCGGTTTCGTAGGGTCACGCCTGATATAACCATTCTTCTCCAGTGTCTCCAGGTGAGAGTGGACAGAAGAAGTTGATTTGAGATTCACGGCTTCGCAGATCTCACGAACTGCCGGCGGATAGCCTCTCTTTAAAATTTCGTCTTTGATATAATCAAGTATTTGCTGCTGCTTGGCAGTAATCTTACCATATCCCATAAATAATAACCTTATCCTTTCAATTCCCTTCCAATTCTTATCAGTTTCAAACGATTCTCAATAAATTTATATAGTTATCATACCATAACCAGAATGAAAAAGCAAACGTATATTCAGAATATTTGTTCGATTATTTTTGCGCAGAGTGTTGACACACGAAAGTATGTTCGGTATAATAGAGGAAATCAAGAACAGATGTTCGCAACACATGTTCGTGTATTTGTATTTATAGTAAACGACATAACAAATTTCTGTTTCCGACTCTTGCAGGAGCCATATACGGTAGCTCCTGCAAGGCCAAAAACGAAATTTCTAATGTCGTTAACTATATCTATTATTATATGCCTACTATATTAAAGTTATATGAGAGCAAAACCATACGGGGAAGCAGGTGAATGTAATGTACGCAGTAGGAATCCAGACAACAGACAGGAATCATTTATGTGCGGTATCAGAATCTGACCGCAGGACGCAGATACATATGGATCAACAGGAGAGACCGGCTGCCGGGCATATGCGGGCACAAGACTGCAGGAGCGAGCGGAGGATCCGGCGAAACAGGCTCAGAAGACAGCAGGAGATGAGGAAGCGTTTCCGAATGTTTCTTATGACGGTATTCCTGATCGCAGCCTGTTCTTTTACGCTGAGTGCCTTCCGCTCCAATGCGAAGAATGAGATACAGACTTCCGGCAAATATTATAAGAGTATCACGGTTACCAGTCATGATACTCTCTGGTCGATTGCACAGCAGTATATGGACGAGACGCACTACGACACGGTCACCGATTATATCAATGAAGTAAGATATATGAATTCTCTGACAGATGATTCCATTCATTACGGAGAATATCTGGTTATTCCGTATTTTGAGAATGATCCGGATTAACGGCCATAGCGGATCGAAGCCGTTTGGGCAGGCGTAGTCCGGGAATCTTCGACCGAAGAATATTGCCTGTCATCATTGCCCGGGCAGGTTTTCCCGCAGCTTCACCTGTCTGGCTGCATAGCGGCGCCTGTCGTCTTCGAGGGCTGCATAATGTTTCCTGGTGGTGTTGACGTCTTTGTGTCCGAGGACATCTGCCACCAGATAGATATCTCCGGTTTCCTTGTAGAGAGAGGTTCCGTAGGTGCTCCTTAGCTTATGGGGTGTAATCTTTTTGAGGCTTGTAACAGTGGAAGAGTATTTCTTCACCATGTTTTCTACTGCGCGAACCGACATCCGGCGGTTCTGCAGGGAAAGGAAGAGGGCATTTTCGTGGCCGGCCTGCGGTATGATATGACTGCGTTCTTCCAGATAGTCCTGCAGTGCAGCCTCCACCTCCTCACCGAAATAGATGACAGCCTCGTAGCCGCCTTTGCGCAGGATTCGGATACCGTTGTTTCTGAAATCGACATCCCCGATATCCAGGCCGACGCACTCCGAAACGCGGATGCCCGTTCCGAGCAGCAGCGTCAGGATAGCCACATCCCGTATTTTGGTAGCCTGATGGAAGCGTTTCTGAGCCTTGGTCAGCCCCGTTCCTTCCTCCACCTGATCCAGAAGGATTGCCACCTCGGCCGGATCCAGACGGATGATCTCTTTCTCATGGAGTTTGGGTAGCGGCACGAGTACAGCAGGATTCTTCTCGATCAGTTCCGCCTGGAAATAATAATTATAGAAGCTGCGCAGAGAAGCCAGTTTCCGCTTTTTGCCCCGCTCATCGTTGGTATATTCTTTGCCGTCCTTTTGATAATAGCTCAGATATTCCATATACTCTTCGATATCTTCCCTGGTGAGCTGCTCTAAGAGGGAGAGAGGGAATTCTCTGATATCCATACTGCCCAGGCTCTTGTTATTGTCATGCAGATATTCAAAGAAGACCCTGATGTCATAGGCGTAGGCAAGACGCGTTCTCGCAGAGGTATACTCGCTGACACCGCGGAAGAACTGTTTGCAGAAGGGAGGCAGTGTCTCCAGTACTTCCCTCATTTTTGCGATATTGTCAATATTCTGCTGGGTATGATAATTGCTGTTTTTAGTATCCATAATATAAGATCACCTTTCTCTCCTGTCAGTTTGTATTGTTGTCCTGCGGCTGTTTCTTTGCAGTGGGCAGCTGCCAGCCGTCCAGATTGGCACTCTGGATCGCCGTAAACATTCTTTCCTTGACACCCGGCGCATCCAGATTGATCTCCCGCACAAGATTCTTGACAGATTCCCGTTTCGTATGGCCGTCTGCGGGGCAGGGACTTTTGACGACGGGAACATCATATTTGTTAACGAATCCGATCACATCGGCTTCGTTCATATAGATCAGAGGCCGTATAACTGTAATATCGGTGCGGTCCAGATAAGTAACCGGACGGAAAGTATGAAATCTGCCCTCGTAGATCAGAGACATCATCATCGTCTCTACCACGTCATCTTTATGATGGGCATAAGCTACCTTGTTGCATCCGGATGTCTTCATGGCATCATTGAGCGCTCCTTTCCGCATCTTGGCACACAGAGAGCAGGGATTGGTCTCCCGGCGATCTTCGAAAATAATCTTCGCTATGTCCGTGTTTACAATATGGTAGGGGACGCTGAGCGTATCACACAGTTCCCCGATCTTGTCCAGCTTCAGATTATCGAAGCCGAGGTCGACCGTGACGGCGCACAGTTCAAACGGATGGGGATAGAAACGCCGCAGTCCCTGCAGGGCATAGAGCAGCGTCAGGCTGTCTTTCCCTCCGGAAATGCCGACGGCAATCTTGTCTTTCGCATCGATCATATGATAATCGTCTACGGCCTTTCTTGTGAGACTCAACACCTGCTGTAGTTTCATGTATTTTTGTGCTCCTGTTATATGGTATTTACTTGAAAATTTTCTGAACTCGCAAATTCGCGCTACCGTGCTTCCTGTCCGCCTTCGTCGGACATTTGCTTGTTAATAGCGCAGAAAATCCAAATGCCCCACAGGGTCGCTTGGTTTTCCTCTGCGCTTATTATATTATACAGAATATTTGTTCTTTTCGCACTATTTTTTTACAATCCTCAGGGGAATTTCTATTGTGTCTCTATCTTGAAATTGTTATAATAGTATATATTATTTCACCCGTATAAATCAGGCGAAATGTTCCTTTTATTTATGGTTATACCGGGATTATATTTTATCTTATTACTTTGAAACTGAGAGGCTTTGTAAATGAAATTCAAATTTGACAAAAAATATTTATATTGGGGATTGACCGGTTTTTTTGCTCTTGCCGGTGCAATTCTCTTTTATTACCTGCTCTTCCACGGTTCCAATTTTATGGGAGGTATTGATAAATTTATCACAATTGCCATGCCGATTATCGATGGCTTCGTGCTGGCCTATCTGTTCACCCCCGTTCTGAATATGATTGAGAAGAAACTGATCCGGCCGATCTGCGAAAAGGCCGGTGTTACCATAACGCCGAAAGTGGGGCGCAGGATCAGATCCGGATCTATTCTCGCCACTCTGGCGATCGTCATCCTGATTATTTACGAGCTTTTTGCCCTTGTCCTTCCTGAGATTGTCCGGAGTATACAGAGCATTATTTTCCAGTTTCCCAACATCTTCCCCCTTCAAAATATAGGTCATGCTCATAATATGAATCTCCACATCGGGATTGCTTTCTTTAATCTTGCCGATTAGCTCCTGATAGATTTCACAGGACCCTTCCAATCCGGTAATGTTTAAATCATTCATCCCCAGCATGATAAAGACCTTTTTGCTCCCCATCATGGAAATAGAATCCCATATCTGCCTTTGTTCCCCCTGATAGACAGGATGCACGCTCTTCTCTCCCACATCCCATAACGCGTTGTTTGCGGAAAAGCTTCCCGCTGCCAAAAAATTCATCTGGCTTAAAAAAGTATCCTGCCTTTTCATCGCGTAATTCCGGAACCCAAGCATAATGGAATCGCCCACAAATACGGAATCATCAAAATAAGCGTCTATTTCGTCCGCATTTTCTTCCCTCGTTTCTTCCCCCTCTTTTCCATCTTCCGCTTCCTGCGCTTCCTCTTCGTCAAGGGTTTCTTCCCCACCCTCTTCTTCCTCTTTAT
>ERZ808054.90-NODE-90-length-113154-cov-10.162447_pt1 | contig 113154 bp, 110 predicted proteins | sample MGYA00380201_ERZ808054 | MGnify/ENA primary metagenome ERZ808054 (study PRJEB31490, sample SAMN06133419) | mouse gut metagenome | isolation source: Z5_2 | host: mice | place: China: Chengdu | collected 2015-05 ...
GATCATAATGATCGGTCAGGTTTCCTGAAATGTGCTGAATCTGCACATCATGAATACCCGACATTTGCAAAATCCTTTGCGCTGCCTCTGCGCCTGTCATTCCGCTTCTTGCCCTTACCTTGGAATATTTGCTGTAGGTACTATTTACACGGGAGCTTGCCCAAATACACAAAATCGCACCGATCAGTACCAAAATATAAGTGGGATCATAATAAAAACCAAACAAGATTTAAACCTCCTTACTTTTTGCTTTGCAAAAGAGTCTCCCCCGTCAGGCCTGTTCTAATACCAGCCCCGGCACCACTTCGTAGCCTAAGAGAAATTCCCTCGTCTGCATCCGCCTTTTTCCTTCCAACTGCAGAGCTTTCACCCGCAGAAGCCCGTCTTTGGTGGCTACATCAAAGAACTCTTTTTCCACACAAACTATAGTTCCCGGCTGCCAGACCTCTCTCTGCCCTGCCTTCTTCTCATCTTCTGTTTCCTTTATTACATCTGCCTCCCAGATTTTCAACTGCTTTCCCTTATAAAAGGTATAGGCGCTAGGCCATGGATTTAATCCCCGCACCAAACGCTCAATGGAAGCCGCATCTCTTTGCCAGTCAATGAGCCCCATGGTTTTGGTGAGCTTCCCAGCATGAGTAGCAGCCTCCTCCTTTTGTGCCTCGGGAATAAGCTCTCCGCTTTCAATCCGGGGAAGAGCCTCCACCAAAAGCCGGGCTCCAGCCTCCATCAGCTTGTCGTGTAGACTCCCTCCGGTTTCTTTCTCTTCCAAGGGTACTATGGCCTTGCAGAACATATCTCCCGTATCCACCCCTTTTGCCATCCGCATGATTGTCACACCGCTTTCTTTTTCTCCATTTAAGATGGCCCACTGAATGGGAGCAGCTCCCCGATAGGCAGGAAGAAGCGAGGCATGGATATTGATACAGCCAAGCCTTGGCATATTTAAAATTTCTTCCGATAAAATTTGACCAAAGGCCGCCACAACAAACAAATCTGCATCAAACCGGGACAATTCCTCAACCGCTGATGCTTCCCTGATCTTCACCGGCTGAAATACCGGTATATCATACTTAAGCGCACATTCCTTTACCGGTGTCATCTGTACTTCCCTGCCTCTTCCCTTTTGTTTATCCGGCTGGGTGACTACGGCGCTCACCTCATGCCCCGCTTCTATGATTGCCTCTAAAGGCGCTACAGCAAAATCCGGGGTTCCCATATATACAATCTTCATCTTTCACCTCCGACAACACATGGTATTTCCACATTCCATAACTTCTCCGTTATGAAACTAATTATTCTTCTTCCTGCTCATACAAGTCAGCCGTGTTCATCAATTCCCCTTCCACTTTCTCCACATAGAGATGACCTTCTAAATGTTCCAGTTCATGACAGATGGCACGGGCAAGCAGTTCCGTTCCCTCCAATTCAAAAGGATCCAAGTTTTCATCGTAGGCTTTTACCTTCACATAATTGGGCCTTGTCACCACGCCGGTCTTGCCCGGAACGCTGAGGCATCCTTCATTCCCGGTCTGTTCTCCACTGCTTTCTAAAATCACCGGATTGATTAAGAGGATAGGATTCTCCCCTGTCACATCTATGGTGACAATCCTTTTTAGAACCCCCACCTGAGGAGCCGCCAGTCCCACACCGTCCGCTTCATACATCGTGTCGAACATATCATCGATCAATTCCTTCGTCCGGTCCGTAATCTCTTTTACTTCCTTACACGCCTTATTTAAAACCGGATCTCCTATTTCTCTTATGTTTCTGAGTGCCATCTTTCTCTTTCCTTTCTATTATATATTAGTATCGATCTATAGGGTCAAAATCAAATTGTATATTCTCGTCTTTCAGTTCCATCATTGTGCTCCTGCATTCTATTTTGTCCTTAATTGCCGTCAGCTTTCCATAATCCGGAGATTTACAATAAATTACAAAGCGATAAATGTCATTAATCTTTCCGATAGAAGCCTTTGCAGGTCCAATCACCGCTGCCTTCTTGTTTCCCTCCCCAAAAGCTTCCGTCCCATCCTCCGCTTCCGCCCTGGCAATCGCCGCAACCTTCCCGGCAAGCGCTTCGCCCCTTTCTTCATCCGGTGTTGTTATAAGCACGGCAAGCATATGGGCTGCAGGCGGATACGCCCCTAATTCCCTATAAAGGACTTCCTCCTCATAAAATGCTTCATAATCCTGCGCCGCCGCCCGGATGATGCTGTAATGCTCCGGTCTGTAAGTCTGTATCAAGACTTCTCCCGGTTTAGCGCCTCTTCCGGCTCTTCCCGCCGCCTGGGTGAGAAGCTGGAAAGTCCTCTCCCCAGCCCGGTAGTCGCTGTCATTTAAAGACAAATCTGCCGCCAGCACACCTACCAGCGTAACATTGGGAAAATCATGACCTTTTACAATCATCTGGGTTCCCACCAGTACATCTGCCTCTCCCTGAGCAAATGCCGTCAGAATCTTCTCATAGCTGTCCTTGGTACGGGTGGTATCGGCATCCATCCGAAGCACACTTATACCTGGAAAACGTTTTAACAGCTGTTGTTCAATCTGCTGGGTTCCCGCCTTGAATCCCAGAATATAAGGTGAAGAACAAGAGGGACAGTTTTGGGGCTGGACCGTTTCATAGCCACAGTAGTGGCACACCATTTTCCCGCCCATATGCTGAGATAAGGAAACGTCACAATGAGGGCATTTCATCACAAATCCGCAAGAACGACAGGAAACAAACCCTGCATATCCCCTCCTGTTTAAGAATAGCATGATCTGCTCCTTCTTTTGCCTTCTATCCTCAATCAATTCCTGCAGTTTCCTGCTGAAAATAGAGCGGTTGCCGCTTCTTAGCTCTTCTCTCAAGTCTATGATCGACACCGGCGCCAATGCGCCTCCTGTGAGCCGTCGGTTTAAGGTAAAAAGTTCATAACCCCCTTCTTTTGCCCTGTGATAAGCTTCCAGAGAAGGCGTTGCCGATCCTAAAACCAAACTTGCATGCTTTTGTGCTGCCAGATACTCTGCTGTCTCCCTGGCATGGTAACGGGGCATGGTCTCACTTTTGTAGCTTGGCTCATGCTCCTCATCTATCACGATCATCCCCAGATTGGGAAAGGGGACGAACAATGCCGACCGGGGACCGATGATCACATCGATATCACCCTTTTTTGCCCGCTCGCACTGATCGTATTTTTCTCCTGCCGACAAAGTGGAATTCATCACCGACACTCTGTCTCCAAATCTTTTATAAAATCGCAGCAGCGTCTGATAAGTGAGGGCAATCTCCGGAATCAGCATGATACACTGCTTCCCTCTTTGTATCATTCCCTCTATCAGGGATAAATAGACCTCCGTCTTTCCGCTTCCTGTAATTCCATGAATCAGATAAGTCTTCCGTTCTTTTTGGTCAAAATCCGAAAGAACCCTGCTGCAGATCTCTGCCTGCTCTGCGCTTAAGGTCTTCCCACTCTCCCGGGCAGTCTCCACTTTCACTGGATTTCTATAATAACTCTCTGTTTCCACGGCAATAACGCCCTTTTCCTGCAGACCTTTTAATGTGGCTGGGGATACATTTAACTTTCCTGTTACCAGCTCATAGGGAAGCATCTCTTCCCTGCATAACTCTTCAAGCACCCTTGCCTTTGCCGTTTGATGTTTCCTGATACACTCTCCCAATAGTGAACGGGTCTCTTCCACCGTAAAACGCCGGACGATGGTCCTTTTCTCCTTATGCTTTATGGTCTGTTTCACAGGAAGCACCGTCTTAAGCGCCGCAATCATGGTGGAACCATAGGTCTCCTTCATCCACGAGGCAAGCCTGACTAAATCAGCCTCTACTGGCATGCTGTCATTGACAATGCCAGCAATCAGTTTTTGCTTTTCGTCGGGAAACTGTGCCTGATCCGTAATCTCCACCACATAGCCCCTGCGCAGACGGTTTCCCATTCCAAAGGGAATCTGGACGCACATTCCTTCCTCCAGCTTTTCCTTAAGCTTTTCGGGAATCTTATATTGAAAAGGTTTATCTACTTTTTCATGGGAAATATCCACAATGATATTTGCATATCTGCCTTTGGTCATACGAATCTATTCTTCCTTATTTCAGGCATCTTTCATTTCGCCCGTTCCTTAAGTATATCTGCTATCAGAACTCTTTCATCCATAGGATACTTGACTCCCTCAATCTCCTGATAATCTTCATGTCCCTTGCCTGCCAGAACAATGATATCTCCCGGCTGTCCATGGTCAATGGCATATGCAATGGCTTCTTTTCTGTCGCAGATTTCAATATAACTGCCGCTGGTCTTTTGTATGCCTGTCTTGATATCCTCGATAATATCCTGGGGTTTTTCAAATCTGGGATTATCCGAAGTGATAATGGTCAGATCGGCATAATTTCCACTGACTTCTCCCATCTCAAAACGGCGTATTTTAGAACGGTTTCCGCCGCATCCAAACAAACATACGAGCCGCTTCGGCTCATACTCTCGAAGCGTTGTCAGAAGGCTCTTTAAACTCATGGCATTGTGGGCATAGTCAATCAGCAGTGTGAACCGATCCGATACAGGCACCATCTCTATCCTGCCTTTTACATGAGCGCCCAGAAGCGCTTTCTGTATCTGGGAAACCTTCACCTTAAAATGTCTGCATACGGCAATCGCCGTAAGGGCATTATAAACGCTGAACCGCCCCGGTGCAGGCACTTCCACCTCAAAGCTCTCTCCATCCTTTGCTTTTACCTTAAACTCTATCCCCAGTTCTCCCGGCGTATGAATCAGCTTTAAATCTTCTGCATAAAGATCCGCCCGGGGATCAAAGCCATACGTCTCCACCTGACAGGTATGTCCTTCCAAGATTGCCTGCATATGCGCATCATCCTGATTTATGATTCCCAGCCTGCACTGCCTGAATAAAAGTCCCTTGCACGCCTGATATTCTTCAAAATCCGCATGTTCATTGGGACCGATATGATCCGGTTCTAAATTGGTAAAGATACCGGCCTCAAAGGTAAATCCCTGGGTCCTGTGCAGCTTAAGCCCCTGGGAAGCCACTTCCATGACGACAATCTCACAGCCTGCCTCCTCCATCTCCTTGAAATACTTCTGCAAAAGAAAGGATTCCGGCGTGGTATTGCTTGCCGGGATATGCTTATCACCTATGATGGTTTCGATCGTCCCCACCAATCCCACCTTATAGCCTGCCCTCTCCAAAATGGATTTAATCAGATAAGTGGTCGTAGTTTTGCCTTTTGTCCCCGTGATTCCAATCACCTTAAGACGGTCTGCCGGGTGCCCAAAATAAGCCGCAGCGATGAATGCCATGGCATATCTGGTATCTTCCACCCTGATTACTGTGATATCGCTCTCTGCCGGCAGCTCCACATCCTTTGAGACCACAAGAACTGCCGCCCGCTTCTGGGCTGCTTCTTTTGCAAAGCTATGTCCGTCCACGTTATATCCACAGATACAGATAAACAAACAGCCTTCCGATATCTTTCTGGAATCGTATACTACTTCCGTAATCTCTCTGTCTTTGCTTCCTCTTACGCATTCATAGGGAATCCCTTTTAACAGTTCTTCACATCTCATGAGCCGTACTTTTCCTCCGAACAATCTATTTTCCTTATAATAAGATAGCACGATTATGCGCTTTTTTCAATCTAGTAAAGGTCCCCTTCACTTAAGTTAGTATATGTTTCTAATTTTTTTTGATGTACTTAATTTTTTGTTTAGAGGATTTTAGATTTTTATCATAATTCGGACACAGTTTATACACATTTACCCTTTATGATAATAATCAAGATAGTTGAACAACTCACTATCTCCCCCCTCATAAGAATGCAAAGCCTCCGGCATCCCCCGGAGGCTTTTGCGTTGCTTAAACAAACCGGTTCGCCGGTCTTTAATCAGCAGTAATGCTGCATCACGATCTGCACCGTCTCTCTCCCTGCAAAGTAATTAAGGTCAGGATAATACGCCATGCCGATTACCACCTCTCCTGACGGAACACCGCTTTCATACAGTTTTTTCACCGCCTGAGCGCCCCATCGCTCCTGCAGAAAGTTATCAAAATCTTCCAAATCACCAAAGTATATCATCTCATAGCATATACCATTTTCATCGGCAATCTTATATTTTCCCACATTTCTATTTTTTCCCATTTTCCTTCCGGAAAGAAGGCTGATATCCTTCCTTGCAAAAAGAGGTTTCGGATTTCCCACTCCAAAAGGCTCTAACAACGACAATTCCTTGATAAAATTCCGATCCGCATAGGCAAGAGGCATGGGCACATCAATATGTACAATCTCTTCAAAATCTTCCTCCGTAAGGCGGCAGTTTTCATTCAGCGCTTTCCGGAATGCTTCCACATCTTCCTCTCCCCGCAAAGACAGCCCTGCCGCCATCTTATGTCCCCCATAACGGGTGAAGAGTTCCTTGCATGCCGTCATCTCCTCATACATATTATAGGCTTCGATGGAACGCCCGCTTCCCTTTACGCCTTCCTCGCCTTTCGTCAGCACAAAAGCCGGTTTCCCGTACTTTTCCCTGACCTTTCCTGCAATTATGCCTGCAAGACTCTCATGACAATCCGGAAGATAGACCACCAGCACTCGGTCCTCACTTTCTTTGGTTTCTTCTACCCATGCGATGGCTTCCTTCACCCCCGCCTCCGTCATCTGCTTGCGGCTGTCATTCAGGCTCTTTAAATCGCCTGCAATGGTGACTGCATTTTTCCAGTCCTTTTCCTCAAAAAGAGCAAGTGCACGCTTCGCCGTGTCCAGCCTTCCTGTGGCATTCATACAGGGGCCTATGATAAATCCCGCATGGTAAGGCGACAGCTCCTTATCCTCTATCCCATTGACCATAAGGAGCGCCTTAAGTCCTAAATTCTTTGTTTTTGCCATAAGGGAGAGTCCTGTTTTTACAATAATCCTGTTTTCATCCCTAAGCTCCATCACATCGCAGACGGTGGCAAGGGCGCCAAAGGTCAGCAGTTCATCCATAAGTTCTCTATATGCCGCAGCATATTTTTCTTGAAATCCATCCATCAAAAGCATAGACTGCACCAGCTTCGCTGCAACCACTGCACCGCAAATCTGTTTGAAAGGATACGCGCATGCCTGCTGTTTGGGATCTACCACTGCATCTGCCTCTGGGAGCAGATACTTCCTGCCCTCCTGGGTTTCTTCAAAGGGCACCTCATGATGATCTGTCACCACCACTGTCATCCCCATCTGCTTTGCCTTCTGAATAGGTACCGCCGCCGCAATGCCGTTGTCGCAGGTAATGACAGTGTCGATTCCATCCTTTCCTGCATCCTCTATCAGACTTTCGTTCAGCCCGTAACCATCCTTTATCCTGTGTGGAATGACGGTATCCACTTTCCCGGAAAGGGCGCGGATTCCAGCAAGAAGAATGTAAGTGGCACAAATACCGTCCACATCATAATCCCCTATAATGCGAATAGGCTTTTCCTCCCGGATTTTTCCAAGAATCAACTCTGCCGCCCGTTCCATATCTTTCATCAAAAACGGAGAATGAAGATCCTCTAACCCCCCATGCAGAAACCTTTCAGTTTCTTCATCACCTACAATATCTCTGTTTCTCATGATTCTCGCCAATACCGGCGTAATGTGATATTTGTTTGCTATTGCATCAAAATCTGCCTTTTTGGCAGCCACCATCCACTTTGCCATGTCTTCTCCTATAGACCGCCTGATGCGTGTCTTTTTTACCCGTTTTTTTACAATTTTTCCCAAAGATAGAAATAAGCGCTCCGACTCCTGCCGGAACGCTTATCTTTCATCCTATTTAAGCCGCCGACTTCTGGGGAAATACCTTGCGAAGCACCAGCCACAAAGCGCCTGTGATACATATGGATGAGTAAGTACCGCAAAGAATACCCGCCATTAAAGGCAGCGCAAATTCCTTTACGGAAGATACCCCGAACGCATACAGCGCCGCAACCATAATGAAGGTGGTAAAGGAAGTAAAAATACTTCTGGACAGGGTCTGGGTGATACTTACATTTACCATTCCTTCCAGTGATTCCTTTTTGCCCATGTTGCTCATATTCTCACGAATACGGTCAAAAATAACAATAGTGGCATTAATCGAATAACCTACAATGGTCAGCATACATGCAATAAAGGTAGTTCCCACAGACACTCTCACAATGGCATAGAACGCCAGCACCACCAGCACATCGTGAATCAATGCAATGACAGAGCTTGCACCAAAGCGGATATCTTTAAATCTAAACCAGATGTACAAAAGCATACAAACCGCCGCCACAATGACCGCTAAAATGGCATCAGTTTTCATCTCGTTGCTGACGGTAGAACTGATCGTCTCCGTAGTAATCTTGTCCGCATCCGCTGCAAACTGTTCCACCATCACATTCTTAAAAGTCTCCCTCTCCTGTGTAGTCAATGTACGGGTCTTGAAAATAACCTCACTGGTTCCCTCAATCTTCTGGGTCTGCACATTTCCATCGCCTGTAATCTCTTCAATCAGAGGAACCACCTGTGCATCAATATCCGCAAGCGCCATATCTTCATTAAAGGTCACATTAGTGGATGTTCCTCCCACAAACTCAAGACTGTAATTGAGCACGCCGCTTCCATTTGCACCGTTGATACCCATAAATACAAAGCCTGCCACAATCGCTGCAATGGAGATTCCAAAGAAAATCGCCTTTTTGGAGGTAAAGTTGACCGGCTTTTTTTCTTTTGCAACGCCATACAACTTTACGTTCTGCAGCCCGATTGCATAAAATGCCTTCATCAACAGTCTTGTCACCACCATGGCAGTGAACATAGAAAGGATGATGCCAAGTGCAAGCGTTGCGGCAAATCCCTTGATGGCGCCGGAGCCTAAAACACCTAACACTCCTGCCGCAATCAAGGTCGTGATATTTCCATCCAAAATCGCGGAAGTAGCCTTTTTATAGCCTGTGTTGATGGCTTCTTTCACGGATTTACCTTTGCCAAGTTCTTCTCTGATACGGGCAAAGATAATCACGTTTGCATCCACCGCCATACCGATAGAAAGAATAATACCCGCAATACCTGGCAGAGTCAATGTAATCTCAAACGCATCAAGCAGGATAATGATCAGTTCTACATAGAGTGCCAATGCAAAGCTTGCCGCCACACCGGATAAATAATAAACAGCGATCATAAACACCACAATAACCGCAAATCCCACTGCTGCCGCCTTGATACTGGTGGAAATCGCCTCCTCGCCCAGCTGGGCGCCTACTATCTTGGAGTGAAGTTCTTCCAGCTCCAGCTTAAGACCGCCGATACGAATGGTGGATGCAAGCTGCTGTGCTTCCTCATAGGTAAAACTTCCTGAAATCTGTGCCTGTCCATCATTGATAGATGCATTGACGTTAGGCGCGCTTATGATTTCTCCATCATAGTAAATTGCAATGGATTCACCGTTCTGATACGCCTTGGCTGTTGCCTCGGCAAATTTCGTTGTGCCCTCATCTGTCATGCTTAAATCTACTACAAACTGGCTGTTCTGCATATTGTCTGTAACAGAACGCGCCTGTGCATTCTTTACATCCGTTCCGACCAGCACGATAGAACCATCCGCCTGCAGCTCCTCGATGGTCTTATTCATGGAATAAATCATTTTGCCAGCTTCATCCATACCGAGCGCCTGATAGTTCAAACTTCCTTCTGTATCATACTCTGCAATAAAGTACAGGGAACCGGGCTTTCCGAGATCCTCCAGGATGACATTGGCATCTGAAACACCGGGAATCTCAATATTGATCCGGTCTGTGCCTTCCTGATATACCACAGCTTCTGTGCTGTAGCCTTCCACACGCTTCTGCAGCTTGTAGATGGTATCCGCCATATCTTCCGCACTGGGTTCTTCCTCCCCCACTGCCTGATAGGTAATGCTGACGCCGCCCTCTAAATCAAGCCCCAGATTGATGCTGGCTGCCGAACCGGACGCATCCGCTCCAAGCCCTACTGCTGCGGTATAGCCAAATCCGCCAAGAAGCAGTACAAATACCAGCAAGATAATAATTGCTTTACTCTTCTTCATCACTTTCTTCTCCTTCTAAATCGGCAAGCGCCGCTTTTATCATAATCGCACATTCAATGCGCTTTCTTTGCAATTCACATCCCAGATCGTAAGCATCATTGATATGTCCGTGGAAGTTATAAGAGTTTGCCGCACATCCGCCGCTGCAGTAAAACTTGGCAAAACAGTTCCTGCACTTTTCCTTCGCATAGACATTGCAGGTCTTAAACTCATCCCTTATATCCGTCCTTGTAATGCCCTCATCCACATTTCCCATCAGAAATTCTTCTTTGCCCACAAACTGGTGGCAGGGATATAAATCCCCCCATGGGGTGACTGCCAGATACTCTGTCCCTGATCCACAGCCCGAAAGCCGCTTGGCTACACAAGGTCCACCCTCCAAGTCTATCATAAAATGAAAGAAATTAACACTTTTTCCTTCTTTTCTTCTCTTTAAAAGCGTTGCGGCAAGCCTGTCATACTCCGAAAGCAATACCGGAAGATCTTCCTCCCTGAGGGCATAATCATCCGTCGGCTCCGCTACCACTGGCTCCACCGAAATCTGCTGAAAGCCAAGATCCGCCAGATGGACCACATCCTCTGCAAAATCCAGATTGTTTCTGGTAAAAGTTCCTCTCACATAATAATTCATCTGCCCCCTGCTCTCTGCCACCTTCTGGAACTTAGGTACGATGGTGTCATAGCTTCCCTGACCGCCTCTATGGGGACGCATCAAGTCATTGATTTCCTTTCTTCCATCAATGCTCAAAACGATGTTGGACATCTCTTTATTGGCAAATTCCATAATCTCATCATTTAAAAGAATACCATTTGTGGTAAGCGTGAACCGGAATTTCTTGTGATAAGGTTCCTCTAAGCTTCTGCCATAAGCCACCAGGTCCTTCACCACCTGCCAGTTCATCAGCGGTTCTCCGCCAAAGAAGTCCACTTCAAGGTTGACACGACTGCCTGAATTTTTAACCAGAAAGTCCAGTGCCTTCTTCCCAACCTCAAAGCTCATGAGCGCCCTTCTGCCATGGTATTCCCCTTCTTCTGCAAAACAATACCTGCAGGCAAGATTACAGTCATGGGCAATATGCAGACACAGTGCCTTGACCACCGTCTCTCTCTTCTTAAAATCTATAATATAATTTTCATAAATATCCGGCGCAAACAACATTCCCGCCTCTTTCAGTTCCAGAACCTGGGAAAACGCATCCTTCACGTCGCCGGATACATATTTACTTTTAAGTTCCTCCAGACAGGCATTCTGTACTTCCTCATTGCTCCTGCCTTCTTTAAATGCCTTCTCTGCAAGGGGAATGATATCATATACCACATCGTCCACCACGTGCACAGATCCACTGTTTACATCAAGAACAATGTTATAACCGTTATTTTTATATTGATGTACCACTTCTTTTTTCCTTCCCTTTTGCGCAACACACAATAAGCAGCGACACCTGCCGCTGCTTACATTCACTATCCTATTTTCCGGCGCTTATTTAACCTTTTCGCAGCTCTGATTTCCTACTGTACAGGAAGTCTTACAAGCTGACTGACAGGAAGTCTGGCACTCTCCGCAGCCGCCCTTCTTCATAGATTCCTTTAAGTCTCTTGTTGCCAATGTTTTAATACGCTTCATAATCATTTCTCCTTTTGCTGAACCTGTATTTTTATAGTATAGCATAGTTGAGTTGTTTGGAAAAGCATTTTGTGAAAAAATTCTTGCATCCCTTATTTACTCGCCATCTGGTTCTGATTCCTGTTTTACCGCCTCTTCTTCTTTCCCAGAAGAAGCAGTACTATCTGATTGTTCAGTCTCTTTAATCTTTTCAGGAAGGGTCATCAGAACTTTTACGATTCGGTTCTGGTTAATCCCCTGCACTTCCAAAGTAATATTCTGCGCTGTGGTGATCGTTTCGCCGTCTTCAGGGAGACGGTCCAGATTTTCTATGATAAGACCGCCGATAGAATCATAGTCTTCAGAGGAAAGGAGGGTGCCCAGTTCGTCGTTGATATCGCTCAGTTTCATGCTGCCCTCTACCAAATAGACTCTTTCTTCTATCTGCTGGATCAGTTCTTCTTCATCCTCATCATATTCGTCACGGATTTCTCCTACGATTTCTTCCAGAAGGTCTTCTAACGTAATCATCCCCACTGCCGCACCGTATTCGTTGAGCACAAAAGATACATTGACGCGTTTTTCACGCATTTCAATCAAGAGATCTGCCGTCTTTTTAAATTCGTAGGTATAATATGCCTGACGCATAATATTTGTGATGCCGAATTGTTCTTTGTTATCTACCAGGATAAAATCCTTGATATTGATAAGACCAATGATGTTATCTTTATCTTCCTGATATACAGGGATTCTGGTATACATGCACTCCTTGAAAAGTTCCATGACCTCGTCATAACCTGCGTCCACATTCACCGTCGCCATATCGATTCTTGGAATCATGATATCCTTTGCCACCGCATCGCTGAAGTCGAATACATTGTAAATCATCTCTCTCTCTTCAGACTCGATTACACCGTCTTCATGGCTGACCTCAACGTAAGTACGAAGCTCTGTTTCTGTCATAGCGGTTCTCTTGCTCGTATCAATATGTAGCAGCTTTAAAAGCCCGCTGGACACCTTATCTACCAGAAAAATCACCGGAGTCATCAGCTTCATCAGCCCCGCAATCATGGATGCATAGAAAAGCGCCAGTTTTTCGGAATAGACCATGGCTACATTTTTGGGAACGATTTCTCCAAAAATCAAAACAAACACTGTCAATGCGCCGGTCGCAATCCCCACAGAAAGGTGAATCCTGATCGCCAGCGTCGTCGCCAGCGAAGACGCAGAGATGTTGACAATATTATTTCCTATTAGAATCGCACTGAGCATCTTGCCATATTTTTCAAGTACATCAAGCGCTACCTGGGCACGTCTGTTACCATCATCTGCCAGCGTTTTAAGCCGCACCCTGTTTGCCGTGGTCAGCGCCGTCTCCGCAGATGAAAAGAACGCAGACAAACACAGAAGAATCAATAAAGCAAACAATTGTATGACACCATCGGTATCCAAAATAAAATCACTCCTTATTATTAAAATAGTGCCCTGTTCTCCAAGACAGCTTATGCAAATATTACAATATTCGGGTATTCTCTGTCAAGTTCGTACATATGATTGTAGTATAAAGAATTTCTAGAATAAGTGGGAGAATGCCATGTTAAAGAAACTGAATTTAAGTTCACGTATCACCTTCATCCTAAAATGTCTGCTCATATCCTATCTGCTCACTACCGGGTTGCTGCTTTTGCTTTCCCTCATGCTCTACCGGTTCGGTCTTTCGGAAAAAATCGTATCAATTTGTATCATCGGCATCTACATAATCGTCACTTTCCTTGCCGGTTTTCTCGCCGGCAAACGGGAGGGAAACCGAAAATTCCTGTGGGGACTCCTTATGGGCGGACTGTATTTTACCATTTTAATCGTGGTTTCCCTGATTATAAATCATGGCATAAAAGATATATCCGGAAATTTTTTCACCGTACTCATGCTCTGCTGCGGCAGTGGGATGCTGGGCGGAATGATCAGCTGAAACAGCCGCATAGGTTAATCTGTGCAGGGAATCATTACAAAGCCGTCTACGGTATTTTAACGGTATTCCCTGCCAGAACACCCTCTGCTCATAAGCTTCTTTGTGCATATAGCTGCTCTCTGTATTCCCGGTCAATAATACCCTTCTTTAATTCTGCCTCTTTTCCCTCTTCCAAAAGCATCTTCATCAATTGAAGAAGCCGTCCTTCACCTTCTGCTTTTCCTTCTGCTTTTCCATCCTCATAAAATGTTTCCCGTACATATTCCTCATTGTATTCATAAATTGACATGGTTATTACCTCCGCCTTTTGTTCGAGAAGAAATTCTTTTAATATGTTCTTCTCAATGCATTCATTTACTGACGTATCTGATCTATAAAATAGGCATATCCACACAACGACCGACATTTACCAAACAATTCACGATTATATCCAAAATTGATATTGATTACACGGACAATCATTTCTAAGCATCCATATGCATCATTTTCAAAGGCATCTGAGAGTTTCATCGTAAATTCTTCCCTTTTGTGACTCTGCCCATTGTAAAATACAACATACTGCTGTCTATGATGAACGAGAGATCATTCTTCATTTTAATAAAAATCGCATTTTCAAGAGTATTAACCGTAAGTTCTTCCTCATTGTTATAATTTGTACCATTCAGTCCATTGTAAAGTTCTAAAAGTCTCTTCTTATTTTTGAAGAGTAACCGGAATACCCTGTCCTTATGAGTATAATACACGGGCATGTTTTCCTGTACTGCCTGGGATTTCATAAATCCATCCATAACTTTCTCCTTTCGTCTGGCTGACAGAAAGACCTGTCCCCATACGAAATGGTTTCATCTGCTCCCTGCCTTATGTGATTTAATTGGTGATAAAGCAAGGATTCTAAATCAGATGAGAGCACCTTTGTAAATGTGCTTTTTGGAAAATTAGATGTGAAAACGAATTTTCGTTAGAATTTCTATGCTTTAATTTAATTATAGCAAAATAGATGTGTAGAGTCAATTATAGAAAGAATATTGATTAAAACGTAAGGGAACAGAAGCGGCTCCCGATACGGGAGCCAGCCCTGCCCTAATCCATATTCTTTTTTATGCTTCGTTTTCCACGCACATTTTCTGGACTACTTTCAGAATATCCTGTACGCGCCCCATCTGACCCGGACTAAAACACTCAAGCGTATCCACCATCTTATCTGGAATTTTGTTCATCTCGTTACCAGTAAGTATGTAGTCCGAGCTTACGTTTAGGGCTTTTGAGAGCTTATACAATATCTCTACCGTAAATCCTTTCTTTCCCGTTTCGATTTCATAAAGAAATTTTGCGGAAATATCCACTTTTTCTGCCAAGACATCTCTTGTATAGTTATTCGATTCTCGCAAGTGGCGTACTCTAAATCCAATATCTGTACATGAATATGACATTTTGTACCTCCATTCTTTTGTATGAATTTTCTCTTGATAGTTCCTAAGCGCTACATCCTGCGCTTATATCTTTTGCTGGTTCCTAACAAGGCTTTACATATCTATTTTATCTCTTTTTTAGAGGTATGCTTAAATTTCGACTGAATTATATCTTTTGAAGGTTTAAATAGTTTGTTTCACTTTGGCACTTTTGTGCACTTATTATTTAATTGGCTTTTATCTCCATTCAGTTAAAAAACGTCACTTTTAAGCCATTTATAGTAAACTTTAACTGTCTAAAAGAAAGAGGTGATTACATCTATGAATGAGTTTTTGAAGGAACATTATCAGTTCAGTGACTTTCAAATTGCACAGCTTCAGTATACCTGGAAGACATTTGCTTCTGAAATCAGCAAGTTGTTGCTTATGGGGTTGTTGTTTAGGAATGATTTGGGCAAATACATTTTTTCTGTAACAATTATGCTGCTTTTGCGAACTTCAACAGGCGGACTTCATTGTAAAAAGTATATTACTTGTTTCCTGGTCTCCTTTACTTATATGTTTTTGTCTTTGATGGTACTTCCAATGGTGCCAGTAAATAAGGTGTTCCAGATGATATTACTGTTTGTATGCATGGTGTGTAGTTATTATGTTGGACCGGTTACTTCGATGGTTCATAGACCGTTGAGCGAGGGATGCGTCAAAAGGGTTAGGATACAGGCGTTTTTGATTATCTTTTTTTATTTGACTCTTATGTATATAGTTCCTGAGAACTCTTATTTTACTTGTGGGTTCTGGGTTATTATATTAAATACGCTGCAATTGGTGGCAGCGAAGGTGCAAAAGATACAGAAAATACAGAAGAAGGAGGTTTTTGGTTATGAGAGAGAGGCTTATAAGGCTTGCTAGACCTTTGTTGATGGGGTGTATGGCTTGGGGAGCTTGGGTAAGCTATGATATTACAAGTGCTATCTTTTTTGGCGAATATGAATATCCTGTGGGAGAATAATTAGAAGCTGCATTTACGATTTTATCATGAATGCAGCTTTTTTATGTTTTCTTAGGCGGGTTATTCTATGAGTAGATTCGGCAGATGAAAGAGAGTGGGGCAGGCACCCCTTCCCCACTCTCTTTCATCTGCCGAATCTTAGATATCTACACCAGCTGTCTATTTGATATTCTAAAGGACAGCCAGTTTTGCCCATCAATTTCTTTGTTTTCAAAATAAAGTTGGAGCCCATATTCTTGACATATACTGTTTACATTATATAGCCCCAGACCTCTGTTTTCCCCTTTTTCGCTATAACCCTTGGTAAAGAAAAGGCTAATATCGTTAGGCTGTATGTATGGGCTTTCGTTTCTGACTTCAATCTCAAACAAATCATCTATCTCAATCATGAGAATAAATATTTTATTTAAATTCGGTACCTTTTCAATTGCTTCTACAGCATTTTTAAGCAAATTTCCAAGTATTTCAACTATTTTATAGATTGGGACACCAATATCCAAATCATTAATCATGATTTTATATGAAATATCAATTCCTTTTTTGTCTATTTCTATCAATTTGCCATACAGGAAACTGATAATAACAGGGTTTCCCTTTTTTAGCAGCTTGTTGAAACGATTCTCCTTCAAAACCTGATTACAGTATTTTTCCTGTTCATTTACTAAGTCCTCATACGTATCAAACATGTAATGCTGACTATAAATTGTACTGATATGATTCTCAAATTCATGTTGTCTTAATCGAATACCATCAATTAAGCTTTGAAAAGAATCTGCATACAATTTATGCATTCTAAGTTCTGTTTCAATCTCTTTGGATTTTACCTTGTATTGATTCAATTGACCTGTTAATGCAAAAATAAAAATCAAACATACAAACAATAATATAGTTTTATTAAGTTCAACTTGTATAAATTTTTTATATGTAAGCAAACAAAATGCTGTTACAACAAGGCAAATAAAAATTGAAATAATTAATATTCTTTCTTTATTTTTCAAAAAAGTTACTACCCTACTTATTTTCAATCGTGGTACTAAACATAAAACAATAATAAATGCGATACAATTTATTAATAATAGTTTATAATCTGAAAACAGATGCACATTCAGAAAATAATAGAATGGCAACGTTACTATCATTTGAATTATACCAATTATAATAATACATAATGTCTCATTTATAATTATTTCCCATAATTTCAAACCAAATTTGACTCCACAATAAGCCGCTATAATTGGATAGATAATCATTGAATATATCTTGGGTAATTCGTAATAATTCATTACAGTCATAATTATCATATATATCGCCAGTAAGCTTGTTGTTTCGATATCTAGTTTGAATTTTTCATCGTATAAGTAGTGTAGACATAGGACGATTGAAAGGGCTTCTAGTAGCAGGCAGATGTTAGTAACCATTTTTGTACTCCATTAGCATTTTTCTTTTGTAGGTGATTCCAATTTCTACTGGGGTTTGGATGCCTCTTAGGGCGATGTATCGGTTTGTCAGGTCTATGTTTTCTATGTAGTCTTTGTTGATAATTGCGTTTCTGCTGCATTGGATCAGGACGCTTGCATTTATGTCATCCAGGAGTTGTTTGCAAGGTCTGTATGGGATGGTCAGGGCTCCGCCTTCGGATAGATAAATGTTTACGATGTGATTGATACTTTCTATGTAGATTATGTTTTTTATCTTGATGGGATACAGAATTCCCTCTTTTCTGAAACAGTGCACTGCTTCTTTTTCGGTCTCCTTTTCCGTGGAAAAATATAGCGCCCTTTTAATAAGCTGTTTGACTCTGTCTGGGGAAAAGGGCTTTTCAACATAGCCCAGACAGTTTAAGTCTGTATAGGTGTATCTGGTGGTATCCTCAAGTGACGTGATGAAAATGACCGGGGCGAACATGTACTGTGGTATCGTTCTGATCTTTTCCACAAGTTTGATTCCTGAGGTGTCCCCCGGTTTTGTGACATCGAGGATAATGTCTACCAGAAATGCGTCAATAATCTTCTCCATCATAATCTGATAGGCGGCTTTTACTTCGCTTGCGGTGTAAACTACCGCCTCTGCATTTACTTCTAATACCAGTTTCTTAAGCATCTCCAACTGAGTTTTGTTATCTTCGATTATTAATACTGTTTTCTTCATGGCGTTCCCCTACATTCTAATTTTGATGGTTTATCATTTGTTTTCATTTTTCACTATTTCAATTCTATATTCTGCCTGAGCGTTCAGGTCTATGCTTCCCATTTCCCTCCTGACTCGATATCACACAGTGTTGTCAGGCAGTAACTGGAGAAGCGCGGGGCATCCAAATCAGACTTATATCTGACTATCGCTCATTATGTACTGTCTGTCAATACCATATCCGGCACCCCCTTCATGATAAAAGTTTTCGCTTTCTTTCTATCATTTCGTCAATTTTTTCTATGTAAAGATTCACATCTTTTACATTATCACATCGTTCAATCCTGCCGTCTGGAAAAACACGCTTGGTAATACTTCCGGCGCCCAGCGCTACGATGGTCTGCTTCTCCTCCATAATCAAAATATTATAGATGCCGAATTTTCCTTCTCTGGCATATCCCACATTTTCAAAATTGCCGGACATGTTCTTCTGGCGGTACAGGTAATAGGGAATCATATTCAGCTCTTCCGCTCCCCTTGCCGTGATCTGCATGGTCTCATCTGTGTTGTTCAACATGGAAATACCATTCTCCTCTATCCATTGGCTGAGCCTGGAAGCACGCTTGACCGCTAGGGAATGCACGGTAAGACTGTCTGGATCCAGCTTTTTTATCTGTTCCATGGTATTTTGTACGTCTGCAGCGCTCTCCCCCGGCAGACCCAGTATCAAATCCATGTTGATGTTGGTAAATCCTGCTTCTCTTGCCATCAGAAAGGCTTCCTTTACCTGCGCCACCGTATGTTTCCTCCCGATTAAATCCAGGGTTTCCTGTTTCATTGTCTGGGGATTTACAGATATTCTGGTAACTCCGGCTTCCTTCAACACGTGCAGCTTGTCCGGCGTGATGCTGTCAGCACGTCCCGCCTCCACGGTAAACTCTTTCAGATGGGTAAGGTCAAAGCTTTTCTTTATGCTGGCAAAAAGTCTTGTAAGCTCACATGCCTCCAGCGTTGTAGGCGTTCCTCCTCCGATATAAATAGTGTCAAGCACTTTGTCCTTATAAAGCTCCGCTGTAAAAGCAATCTCCTTATCCAGTGCATCCAAATATTCATCTATTCTCTTTTTCCATGAAACGATTGGGAAAGACGTAAAAGAACAGTACAGGCAGGTGGTAGGACAAAATGGAATCCCAATGTATAGGCTGTAACCCTCTTCATAATGCAGGGTTCTAAGCAATTCCCTTTCCCTCTTTGCAATCTGTATTGCCAAATTTCTCTTTTCATCGCTGAGCAGATAGGTTTCCTTCATATATGCCATGATTTCTTCCTCCGTCCTGCCTTCCTCCAGCATGGTCATGGGGATTTTGGTGGGACGTATCCCTGTCAGCGTTCCCCACGGAAGATTCTTTCCCGTATGCTCGGAAAGTGTCTGATATAGAAGCTGTTTCAGCCGATTTTTGACCTCGGGTCTTGGCATATCCTCGGCTATGTCCACTTTTTTTCCACCAAAAGAAGCCGTTGCGCCTTCCCCTGCAATCAGAGTAAGCAAAACAGCTTCCTTGGTAAAATGGATATGTAAATCCGGCAGACCCGGACCTGAACTTTCTTCTTTTTCATTTTCTGTGAACACCTTCACATCCTGCGCAGGATAAAACGCTTTTACCAGCGAGTGGATATCGTATTCAAATCCTGCCTGATTGACGGTGATTCCAATTAAATTTTCTTCTTTCATCTTTGTCATTGTTTCCCCGCTCTTTATTCTACAGTAACTACTTTTGCTAAGTTTCTTGGTTTATCCACATCCAATCCTTTATCAAGCGAAACATAATAAGCAATCAATTGTAAAACCACTGATGCCGGCATCACCATAAATGGGTCCTCCATCACTGGAAGTCTGTAAACACAGCTCCACTGTTCTCCCTCATCCAGCGTTTCACTTGCTTTGATTAAAAGTACAACTCTCGCTCCTCTCGACTGCACTTCTCTGATATTGGATAATTCCTTGCTCTTTAACTTTTCCTGCGTCACAACGGCAACTACCGGCGTATCTTCCGTAATCAGCGCTATCGTGCCGTGCTTCAATTCACCGGAAGCGTATGCCTCCGAATGAATATAGGAAATCTCCTTCAGCTTAAGCGACCCCTCAAGCAAAATGGAATAGTCTAAGCCCCTGCCAATCATAAAGACATCCCGTGCATTCAAAATCGTACCTGATAGGCGGTGAATCTCTTCTCTGGTATCAAGAACGGCTTCCACCACCTCAGGGACCCTCTGCAGCTCACGCATAAATCCCAAAAGTTCGCTATCACTCCAGAGCCCTCTCGCCATCACCATTCTTGCCGTAATTAGATAAAGGACTGCCAACTGGGTGGTATACGCTTTGGTGCTCGCCACTGCGATTTCAGGTCCTGCATTGGTATAAATCACGTACTCACTTGCCCTTGCAATGGACGCCCCCTTCACATTCACGATAGAAATGCTGGGAGAACCACATTTTCTTGCAAATTTAAGAGCTTCCAGCGTGTCGATGGTTTCCCCTGACTGTGAGATTGCAATCACCAGCGTCTCCTTATCCACAACCGGATCATTGTACATAAATTCAGATGCCATGACCACATCCACATGAATGCCGATAATTGCCTGGATCAGACTCTTTCCCACCAGTCCGGCATGCATGGCTGTTCCACAGGCAATCACACAGATTCGTTTACAGTCTGCAAGCACTGCATCTGGTATACCTTCCTCTGTAAAATCAGGTCTTCCATCCTTGATTCTAGGCAAAATCGTCTGCCTTATCACTTCGGGCTGTTCCATAATTTCTTTTTCCATATAAAAAGGATAGCCGCCCTTGCCGCTGCGGCTCACGTCCCAATCAACCTCTAACCATTCAATCTCTGCCCTGTCCCCAGACAAATCAAACATGTCAATTCCATCCGGTGACATGCAGATTACATGAAATTCGGGCACAACAAAATAATCTGTGGTGAAAGGTACAATTGCCGCCACATCGGAGGACAGCATCGCCCCTTCTTTGGTAACTGCCGCCACAATCGGACTAACATTGCGAACCGCAAAAATCTGATCCGGCTGGTCGTCAAACACAATCGCCAGTGCAAAGGTTCCTTTCAGTTTCAGTACAGTTCTGCGGATTGCCGAATAAGGATCCCCTGAATAAAAATGTTCCAACACTGCCGCTACCACTTCGCTGTCCGTTTGAGAAGCAAGCTTTCCCGCAAGATCATATTTTTCCATTAGTTCCCTGTAATTTTCAATGATACCGTTATGGATCAAAGTAACTCTGCCAAACCGATGAGGATGTGCATTTTCGTCGCATACGCCCCCATGAGTAGCCCATCTGGTATGACCAATTCCGCACTGTCCTTCCAGCTTCTTTTCTGCACACAAATTTCTTAAATCCTTCACTCTTCCCGCACGCTTTACAATCTGTGTGCCTTCCTTGCCTAAAAGTGCAATTCCGGCGCTGTCATATCCTCTGTACTCCAAAAGTTCCAACGCATCCAGCATGATTTGCTCGGCATTTCCTTTTCCAGTATATCCAATAATTCCACACATTTTCGTTTCCCTCATCTTTCTATGTTCTATTCTATGCCGCACCTACGCATAATGCGCTTTTGGCACTTCATTTTTATCTTTCCATGCACTACATGAATCGTCTGCTTTTATGCATCCCATTCTTTATGGCATTCCTCCGCTATACCGTATTTGTTTTGCAGTCACCCGCATATTTGCCGGTATATCTCGCACCGGAGGCGGTACGAAAGAGCACCCGCCGAATTTTCGATCACTCTTTTCCTCGTCAACCTTCTGCCTGCTCTTTTACAGGAGCCGCTTAAGAAGGTCATGGCGCTAGATTAGGGAAACAATGACAGTTTCATTGTTTCTATTTACTTTTCAATGTTCCATATCCAAAAATTATTATACACAAAACGCCTGCGGTTGTAAACCACAGGCATTGTTGTTTTTCTGATCGCTGCTATTTTACTTGTATTCTACGAACTCACCATACTCCTGCCAGATACAGCACACCCAAGTCTTGCCCTGGTTGAAGATGACCTCTTTTCCATTCTCGTCATAGAATTTGGCTGGGGTGGCATCGCCGTTATAGCGTTTCCAGGTTCCCTTGATTACTTTTCCTCCGGTAAATACAATCGCATTACCCTCTCCGTGAACGCCAAAGGCAAGATAATCATGAGAGTCTCTTACCTCACCGTGGCAATACTGAAATACCACATTGGACACCGCCAGCTGTGCGCCGTTCATTTCATCCGTCTGTGCTTTTCCATTTTGGAAACGATAGTACAGACCATCTTGAGCGTTATACTCAAAATAAGGATTGTACGCGCCATAGCCGCCCTTATTTCCGCTCTGACCACCCGGATAACATACGGTTGCACTCTGCTTATCCTGATAGTGTTCCTCTGCTCTTATACCTTCCGCTGAAAAGGTAAATGGAGGCACATACGCCTTATCATAATTCCAATTGTAGCCAAGCCTGTCCACTGCTTTCTTCATGCCATCTATAAACAGATAGCCTGTAAATTCCTTAGCGTATCCTGGACGGCTGACTCTGTCATAAGCCTCACTGGCAGGCTGATTGATTCCCTCCACCGCTGCACTGATATTCTGAACTGTACTGCGGTTAATAAGCTCCTCCACATAAGGTCTTGCAAGTCCCCAGTTACAGTAAATCGCCTCGTAGCCCATAGCAACATACAAAAAATAATCGCGGCTGCTGCGTACAGGACCGATCTTGTCCAAATCATCAAAATCTTCAAACACTGCCATCAATCTGGTGATTCTTCCCTCAACCGGCGCCTCATAAATAATACTTGCCCTAGAAATTCCGTATTGAGGCATTGCCGCAGAATTATTTGGAATCATCACCGCAATGGGACGCCTGTTCACCACATCCTTGCTCTTCCACTCTCCCGTAAGATAGCTCTGCATCCTGCCGTCGATTTCTTTCCGCTGGGAAATGAAGGAAGTGTTCTGGGCAGAAGCTGTAGGCGCCTCCACCACATCCGGCGTCGCCTCTAATTGCTCCTCCTGCACAGGTTCCGGTATTACCTCTTCCTTTTTGCCACATCCGGCAAGCGCCACGCATGCTGCAAGACCAGCTGCTATTGATAATAATCTTATCCTGACCGTCATATTGTTTTCCTTTCCGCTTACGCTGTTTACCTATAAGACGATACAAATCTGTTTTTTGTGACATCTTTTACAAAAAAGGATTATATTTTTTTTCATGCCCTATGGAAGTTGCTTCCCCATGCCCCGGGAAAACCTTTACTTCCTCCGGAAGCGGCAGCAGCTTTTCCCTCACAGAATGCACCAGCGCACTCATGCTGCCTGTGGGCAGATCCGTTCTGCCTACCGATTCCTGAAATAGAGTATCTCCACTTAACAATATTTTATCAGCTTCAAAATAATAACAACAGCTTCCCTTTGTATGCCCCGGCGTTGCTATAAGGCGGCAGGTCATTCCCGCAGCGGAAATTTCCTCTCCGTCCTTTACATAGATATCCGCCTTTACCTCACATGACCTGCCGGCATTTTCAGAATAATTGACCTCTGCCCGCTCGCAGACTTCCTTTTCCTCTTCATAAGCATACACCTTAGCGCCGGAACGTTCCTTCAGCTCTTCCACACCCCAGATATGATCAAAATGACCATGTGTCAAAAGAATTGCCTCCACTGTAAATCCTTTTTCCTGCAGCTTATCATAAATATAGCCGCCCTTGTCTGCCGGGTCAAAAACAATTACCCCGTTCTTACCTTCTTCATACACGAAATAACAGTTTGTCTGACACACACCCAGCACGATTCTTCCAATCTTTAATTCTGCCACTTTCTGCACCTCCTTATCCTGTTGTTCTTTCTATATCTACCACACTTTCTATGGATCTGATCTTGTCAATAATGCGGTTCAGTTCCTCCCTGTTGCTAATTTCAAAAGAGGTTGCCATGGTTGCAAACCCCTGCTTGTTGACCCTTGTGTTCATGGCAAGAATATCGATATTCTTTTCTGTCAACGCACGGGACACGTCTGCCAAAAGCCCGTTCCTGTTATTGGCATAGATATTGATTTCTGCCAGATACTTCTCATTGGACACTTCATCCGGCATTCCCTCCCAATCTGCATCGATCAGTCTTTCTCTTTCTAACTCAGGCAGGTTGATTACGTTGATACAGTCCGTCCGGTGAATGGAAACGCCTCTGCCTCTGGTCACAAAGCCAATGATTTCATCTCCAGGCACAGGAGAACAACATTTAGAAAACCGCACTGCCACATCATGGATACCCCTTACGACGATCCCGCCCTTTGCCCTCATTTGGGCATATCTTTGGGGCGAATCATTTTCCGCAATGGAAGAAAGAACCTCTTCATTGGTCAGCTTCTTTTTATGCTCCTTCGTGTAGAGCTCCATCATCTTGTTGATAATCTGCCCCTCTTTTAATCCTCCATGTCCTACTGCGGCAAGAACAGAGTCCCAGTCGCGAAATCCGTACTTGCGCATAATGCCTTCCATATATTCAGGCTTCATGATATCCGGCATGTTGATTGCCTTTGCCTTGCAGTAAGCGTTTAAAAGATCTTTGCCTTTAATAATATTTTCTTCTTTGAATTCATTTTTAAACCATTGATTGATTTTATTGTGGGCTTGCGTGCTCTTTACCACATTCAGCCAGTCTCTGCTGGGTCCCTTTGAATTTTGGGAAGTCAAAATCTCAATCCGGTCGCCATTTCTGATTTCATAATCTATGGTCACCAGCTTGCCGTTCACCCTTGCCCCAATCATCTTGTTTCCCACAGCGCTGTGAATGCTGTATGCAAAATCAATGGGAGTAGACCCTGCTGGAAGATTCTTTACCTCGCCTGTAGGTGTAAAACAGTAAACACTGTCGGAGAACAGATCCAAATCGCTCTTAAGCAGGTTCATAAATTCCTTATTGTCAGACATATCTCTCTGCCATTCCAGAATCTGCCTGAGCCAGGAGAGTTTCTCTTCCTCTGAATCTTCTATCTTTTTGCCGTCTGAGGCTACCTTATACTTCCAGTGGGCTGCGATACCGTACTCTGCCGCCTTGTGCATTTCATAGGTACGGATTTGTATCTCAAAAGGCTGACCGCTGTTGCCGATTAGCGTCGTATGGAGAGACTGATACATATTTGCCTTGGGCATGGCGATATAGTCCTTAAACCGCCCAGGTATGGGCTTATACATCTCATGGATGACCCCAAGAGCAGCATAACAATCCTTCACCGTATCCACAATAATGCGGACTGCAAACAGATCGTAAATCTGGTCGATGGTCTTACTTTGGTTCTTCATTTTCTTATAAATGCTGAAAAAGTGCTTCACACGACCATCGATCTGGGCTTTGATGCCTGCATGTTTGATATGCTCGCTCACTTCATCTACAATATTCTGAATATATTTTTCCCGGACGCTCTTGCGCACGGCAATCTTATCCACAAGATCGTAATAAGCTTCCGGCTCCAGATATTTTAACGACAGATCATCCAGTTCCACCTTGATTTTAGAGATTCCCAGCCTCTGGGCTATGGGCGCATAAATCTCCATGGTCTCACGGGCGATCCGCTGCTGGCTTTCCACGCTTTTATATTTCAAGGTGCGCATGTTGTGCAGCCGGTCTGCCAGCTTGATGATGATTACTCTGATGTCCTTTGCCATGGCAAGAAACATCTTGCGGAGATTTTCTGCCTGCATATCCACCCGGTCCAGCGTCTTATTGCCGTTTTCATTCATGAAGTTAAGCTGCTCTAACTTCGTCACCCCGTCTACCAGAAGGGCAACGTCGCTTCCGAACTGTTCGCTTATCTCCTCCTCTGTCATAATCGTATCTTCGATCACATCATGCAAAAGTCCTGCTGCTATGGTTTCTTTGTCCATTTCCAGATCTGCAAGTACGATTGCTACACACAAAGGATGGATAATATAGGGCTCACCGGATTTTCTCACCTGATTTTCATGGGCTTTCGCCGCCAGATGATATGCCTTTTCTATTAAAGTAGTATCATCCGAAGGATGATATTTCTGGACACGCAAAATCAAGTCCCTGTATAATTGCTCAGGACTTTGAAATTCCTGAATGGCTTCAATCCTGCCATCGTCAAAAACAACTTCTTTTTTTGTTTGATTCGTATCTTTTTCTTCTGTCATACTCTCACATCCTCAGATACATACAGTATATGCTACTATACATAGTTTAAAATATTATATATTTTTTTATAAATTTCGTCAACGCAAGTACCTTCCAAGCAAAAATGCTGCGCTTCGCGAGCCGTCGTTTGCATGAAAAACAGGTATGCCATTTATTATAGCATACCTGTCTGTAAATACGAATTATTTTTTTATATCTTTATCTTACATCATGCCGCCCATTCCTGCGCCGCCTGCTGGCATTGCAGGTACATCTTCTTTAATGTTTGCCACAACAGATTCTGTTGTAAGCAGAGTGGATGCAACACTTGTAGCATTCTGAAGAGCGCTTCTTGTAACCTTTGCAGGGTCAAGAATGCCTGCTGTCACCATATCTACATATTCTTCCTTCAAAGCGTCAAATCCAACCCCTGTTTCGGATTCGCTTACTTTATTGATGATCACGCTGCCTTCCAGACCAGCATTTGCCACGATGTGGTATAAAGGAGCTTCCAATGCTTTCAAGACAATCTGTGCGCCGGTCTTCTCGTCACCTTCCATGGTATCTGCCAGTTTTGCAACTTCCTTTGCTGCGTGGATATAAGCCGCGCCGCCGCCGCAGATAATGCCTTCATCCACTGCTGCCCTGGTAGCTGCAAGAGCATCTTCAAGGCGCAGCTTTGCTTCTTTCATTTCGGTTTCAGTAGCAGCGCCTACACGGATGACAGCTACGCCGCCTGCCAGTTTTGCAAGTCTTTCCTGTAATTTTTCTCTATCGAAATCAGAAGTAGTCTCCTCAATCTGTCCCTTAATCTGATTGATTCTTGCTGCAATTGCTGCCTTATCGCCTTCACCGTCAACGATAACTGTGTTTTCCTTCTGAACCTTAACGGATTTTGCACGTCCTAACTGATCCATGGTGGTCTCCTTCAAGTCAAGACCAAGTTCTTCGCTGATGACCTGACCGCCTGTGAGGATGGCAATGTCTTCCAGCATCGCTTTTCTTCTGTCGCCGTAGCCGGGCGCCTTAACTGCTACTACATTGAAAGTTCCGCGCAGTTTGTTTACGATCAAAGTGGTAAGCGCTTCACCTTCCACGTCCTCAGCAATGATAAGAAGCTTTGCGCCTGATTGTACGATCTGCTCCAACAAAGGCAGGATTTCCTGAATATTGGAAATCTTCTTATCTGTAATCAAAATATAAGGATTTTCCAGAACTGCTTCCATCTTATCCATGTCTGTAGCCATGTATGCGGAAATATAGCCTCTGTCAAACTGCATACCTTCTACCAGGTCAAGTTCTGTCTGCATGGTCTTACTTTCTTCAATGGTAATGACACCGTCCCCGGAAACCTTTTCCATAGCGTCTGCAACCAGCTGTCCTACTTCGTCGTCGCCTGCGGAGATAGCTGCAACTCTTGCAATGTGCTCTTTGCCTTTTACCTTAGAACTCATCTTTGCAATTGCGTCAACGGCTGTATCAGTAGCTTTTTTCATACCTTTTCTCAAGATAATCGGGTTAGCGCCTGCTGCCAGGTTCTTCATTCCGGCATTTACCATTGCCTGTGCAAGAACGGTCGCTGTTGTAGTGCCGTCACCAGCCACATCGTTTGTCTTGGTTGCAACTTCTTTGACTAACTGTGCCCCCATATTTTCAAAAGCGTCTTCCAGTTCGATTTCCTTTGCGATGGTAACACCATCATTTGTGATAAGGGGTGCGCCAAAAGACTTATCCAGTACTACGTTTCTTCCTTTCGGTCCTAATGTCACTCTCACTGTATCTGCCAGCTGGTTTACACCTGCTTCAAGCGCTGCACGGGCTTCTGCTCCGTATTTAATTTCCTTTGCCATTGTTTTTTCCTCCTGATTTTCTTATTTCTGATTACTGAATCACTGCCAGAATGTCGCTCTGTTTTACGATAATGTATTCTTCATCTTCAATCTTCACATCTGTTCCGGCATATTTGGAATAGATGACCTGATCGCCCACCTTTACTTCCATCTTAATTTCCTTGCCGTCAACCACACCGCCGGGACCTACTGCAACGACTTCTGCCTGCTGCGGTTTTTCCTTGTTCTGTCCAGGTAAAACGATACCTGACTTCGTAGTCTCTTCTGCTACTAACTGCTTTAATACAACTCTGTCTGCTAATGGTACTAACTTCATTTTGACTGCCTCCTTTATTTTCGTTTGAATCTTTTCTTTCGCTTTCATTTCCTTGTTAGCACTCATTTATATCGAGTGCTAATTGCTAAAACATATATTAGTTTTATATGCTTTCCTTTGCAAACGGTATTACAAGTTCATTTTTCATACTTTTTATACTTATACTCTATTATTCTCATTTTTTCTCTTAATATCTCCCTTTTACTTTATCAGGATGATTTAATAAATAGTTTAGAATTATAAAAAACGTACCGCAGCTTGTGCTGCGGCACGCTTCACTTTATACAAGTTTAAGTATTTATTCCTTTTTTAAGTCTCTCACGATATCCCGGCGCATTCTTGACATCAAATTTGTTGTTGAACATCTCATATTCTGCGTCTGAAAGACGGTCTTCTAATAATTCCTCAATGTTTGTCTTATATACGATTCCCACAGCCACCGATGGAGCCAGGCGGGCATCCTCATAGGAATTACATCTGTCTTGTATGCGTGCAGCAAATGCTTCCGCCTCTCCATCCCCCGCCATAGGGATTAAAACGCCGAACACATCACCGTCAACTCTTCCTGTGACAAAATATGGCTTTGCTTCCTCCTTCAGGATATCTGCTACAATCTTAATCAGACGGTCACTCTCTTCATCTCCGAAGTGATCATTAGCAAATTTCCAATCATTGATATTTACGTTGATAACTGCCACCGGCACCACTTCTGACCGATCTATGATTTTCATCCGGCTTTCAAAATAAATTTTGTTATAGACCCCGGTCAAAATATCTTCCCTTTCATCTTGGGAAATCTTATGCTTTTTATCCGCAAGCTGGTTCTCCAGCTCTTCCATGTAAATGCTGCCTTCCCTGTGAAGATATACTTCTTCTCCAAGTCTTTCTAGGAGCGTCACCGTACCGTCCACCATTTCCCCAATCAAACGTTCATCCCTATTCTTCGATAGCTCTTTTATGTATAAATGTCCAATGGTTCTATTCTGTACGCGTATCTTTCTTCCTGGCTCCTGCTCCACCTGGGGATGAAAACCCAGAAATCCATCTCCCACCACGATTTCCTTTTCTCCGTGACGATCTGTCAGCAACACATTGATTTCCAGAAGATCTGCCAGATTGATTAGATATTTTTTGATCATTTCCATATCATACAAATTCGATAAGGAATAATTTCTGATATTGTCTTTGATTCTCTTCTCGTAAGGTATTGCCTCGTAGCCCATAGTAATCTCTCCCAGATTTTTTTCCTTCTCTGCCCCCAAAGAAGCTTGGTATAAGTATACCTTTTTCACAGCGGTTTATCAAGCTTTTCCGGCGGTTCTGCCAGCTTATTTTTCTGGTATGTGAGGTTCTCGTTCAGACGGCAGTATTCTCCTGTTTTACTGTAGGAGTCCATCAAATGTGTATCTGCCATGGCGGCAGTACGAAGATCCGGCGATTTTCTTCTTGTGCCTTTTCCCTGCTTTTGGTCATAGGGCTCCTGTCCTTCCCGATTTCCCGTGGAACGACCTTTAGGATCGGACAGAGTTCCAAAGTCACGATTCCTGCCAAAATGTTTGAATGCGGATTTAATATGAACTTTTATCTTTTCCTTTACGCTTCCCCACCTACCTGCGATGCGGTCAGAAACTGCGGCTTGAAATGCAGATGCTGCTTCTGCAATATGGCTGTGGAGCAAACCTTTCTGTCCCGCAGCAGGCGCTTCCTTTATCCTTTCCGGTTCTTCCTGCCCCATAGAATCCCAGATTCCCTTCAGCATGCCCAATCCTTTTTTCATCGGAGCCTTCTGTCTGCCCGTGCCGGCATTATATTCAAAAAACACGTCCTGCTGTGTTTTCTGCTCCGTGCCTTTGTCCTGCTGCACAGTCTCCTTCCTTATGCCAAAATCTCCCCCATCATGTTTCTTGTGCTCTTCTTCATGCAGGCACTTGGTGATATGATGGGTATGGGAATTGTGATATTCCCTGCCTGAAAAATTGCTAAAATCATTTCTTATCTGCATACTGCTCTCCTAGTATCTACTCGACCACGGTCAGATAACTGCTGACCGCATAAACCGTCTGACCATTATAATCAAGCTGTGACCAGCCATTATCACCCACAGCAATTCTGGTAAGCACTTCTCCGTTATGCAAAAGCCCCACCACAGTGTCTGAATTGACGGTACTCGGTTCCGTCCTTAAATTGGTCTCCATCTTAGCCGTCACTGACTCATTTACCGGTGTATAAACCGGTCCCTGGGGCGGCGCTTGCTGTCCGGTATCCTCCATATTGGTGGTGAGATAGCTGGTAACTGCATACAGGGTCTGCCCATTATAAATGACTCTGGACCAGCCATTATGCCCAACGCCCGTCCTTGTTGCTGTATCCCCATGCACCAATTTGCCCACAATAGAGGTATCGTTCAAGGTACTGGGTTCCGAACGCAGATTGGTCTCCTGCTTAGCCGTCACCGTCTCATTAACCTCTGTAAAAATAATGCCCACCTCAGGATTTGCCTCCACCACTTCCGCAGGTGTTTCATCCTTTGCTTCCGCTTCCTTTGTATAGCCAAAATAAGCAATGTTAACATCCGTCTTTTTGGGTATGCCCGCCACCGTTCCCTGACTGGTATACTGCCACATAGCATGGGCTCCTGTATAACTTGAGGCGCCTGTTGCAGGGTATGGCTGGTCCGGATACTGTGCCACCCATATTTTGTATTTACCGGCAAGCGTCTGGGTATCCCATTTGGCGCTGCCCTCAAGTTCTCCCTTTGCAGCGTAAAACATGGGTGTGTAACCTGCCGCCTGAATCTCGTCCAAAAAAGCGCATGCAAGGCTCGTCCTCACCCCTGCATCCAGCCCGTACTGCCTGCTGTCCGGTGATTCAAAATCCTCACAATTATAAGCAACCGGATAAGTAATCTTATATTTTGCAATAATCTCCCTTGTAAATGCCGCTTCCTGTTTTGCCTCCTCCTGGGTAACTGCAGAAGAGAAAAAGTATGCCCCAAGCTTGATTCCCACCGCCTGCGCTTCCTGCATATTGTATCTTGCTGTGGGATCTTCAAATATCTCTCCTGTGGATTTTGCCCTGTATCCTACCCGGATCATAGCAAACTCCACGCCTGCTTCTTTCACCTGCGCCCAATCGATGGTCCCTTGATATTTGGAGACATCGATTCCCATGGTAGTGCTGCCAGTTTCGTCCTTGTTAATGGCGGATACCGTAACCTCCGCACCGTTTGCTTCCGTTCCAGCTGCCCCGTCTGCCTGGGGATCTTGATCATCATCCAGTGCACCTACCTGAATCTCTTCCTGCATTTCCAATTCCGCAGGCACATCGGGCATCGCTTCTGGCTCGCTGCTTGCTGCCGACTGTCCGTCAGAAGCTTCTTCCTGTGCCGGAACAGTACCCGCTTCCTCATCACTGTGCGGCTGCTGTTCCATACTTTCAAGATTCATCTGTGCCTGCACAGCTTCTCTTTCTTTCCTGCTGTCTTGAAAGACAATGACAAAAACAATAATTAAAGCAGTAATGATACAAACGCCGCCTATCGCCAATAAGAGTATGATTTTCTTATCACTGCCGGCAGAAAATCCCTCCCTCCGCTCTATATCCTCCTCAAAATCTGCACCTTCCTCCTCATCATGATTAAAATCATGAAAATCAGATTCCTTCGTGTGATGTTGCTTGTTTTTTAAAGTTTTTTCCATATCTTTGTTCCTTATCTATTGCATCTTACCTTCACGCCTCAAATTGACAGCATGAGAACTAACCAGTATAATAACAATGGATGCCTCGCTTTGCAGGTCATCCCTATATTAACAAATTCATTATAACATCTACAAGGGAGAAAACAAATGAAATCGAGAGAAAAATTTGGCAGCCGTCTTGGGTTTATACTGGTATCCGCCGGCTGTGCAGTGGGTCTTGGAAATGTATGGAAGTTTCCCTATATGACAGGGAGATATGGGGGCGCCGCATTTATTATCATTTATCTGATTTTTCTGATCTTAATGGGCTGGCCCATTATGGTCTGTGAATTTTCTGTGGGGCGTGGCAGCCAGAAAAGCTGTGCCACATCTTTCAAAGTCTTGGAACCGGAAGGAACCAAGTGGCATCATTACGGCTGGTTCGGAATGGCAGGCAATTACCTGCTTATGATGTTCTATACTATGGTTGCTGGCTGGATGATGTATTACTGCTTCCGCTGCGCAAAAGGAGATTTTAGTTCTCCGTCCATGGACGCGCAAGTCGTGGTGAATCGTTTTAACGAGATGCTCTCTTCCCCTGAAATCCTTACCTTATGGATGCTCCTTACCGTTCTCCTTGCTTTTGGCGTATGTTCCTTCGGTGTGCAAAAAGGAGTGGAACGAATCACCAAGATTATGATGACCGCACTTCTTGCCCTCATCGTAATTCTTGCTGTTCATTCTGTGCGTCTTCCCGGCGCCATAGAAGGTGTAAAATTTTACTTAATACCTGATTTCCAGAAGATGAAAGAAGTAGGAATTGGCAATGTGATTTTTGGCGCAATGTCTCAGGCGTTCTTCACATTAAGCCTAGGCATCGGCGCAATGGCAATCTTTGGAAGTTATCTGGACAAAAACCGTTCTCTTGCAGGCGAAGCGGCAAGTATTGGAATATTGGATACCTTCGTGGCTTTAATGGCGGGCATGATCATCATCCCTGCTTGTTTTTCATTTGGAATAGAGCCTGATGCAGGACCGTCGCTGATATTTATCACTCTTCCGCAGATTTTTAATCAGATGACAGGAGGGCGGATATGGGGCACCTTATTTTTCCTATTTTTGTCATTTGCAGCATTGTCCACCGTTATTGCTGTATTTGAAAATATTATTTCCTTTGCTATCGATTTGTTTGGTGTCTCCCGTACTAAGGCAGTACTCATCAATATTGTGCTGGTCAGCCTTCTATCTATGCCGGCAGTTCTTGGCTTTAACGTGCTTTCCAGTATCCAGCCCTTAGGCGCTGGGACCGGCATCATGGATTTGGAAGATTTTCTGGTTTCAAACAACCTGCTTCCTTTAGGCTCGCTTGTTTACCTAATGTTCTGCACACAAAATCGGGGATGGGGATGGAATCATTTTATTAAAGAAGCCAACTCCGGCAGCGGAAAAAAATTCCCACTGTTCATACGAGGATATATGACCTATGGAATTCCTCTTCTTATCGTAGTAATCTATCTGAAAGGGTACTGGGATATGTTTGCCCCACAAGCAACGGCGGCAAATAATCCTTTGATGTTGGCAGGGTGGATGTTTATTGCAATTGCATTTCTCGCTCTGATTGGCTGGTTCGCTTTCGGCGGAAAACGCAAAGGCAAATAACAAAATCCCCCATCGCTCCAAACCGGCGGCGGGGGATTTTCTTCTTGTATTGTTCATTAAATGTCTGCTATACAGCTTTGGCTCATTGCTCTCGTAAATTAATCTACTTCAACCAATTCATATTCACGGGAACCAAATCCTAATTCTGCAGCCGCCTCAACTGTATGCACCCCGTTTCGCGATTCAATACGTTCAATCAGATGATCCCGTCCAGGGTCGTCCGCTGCATAAACCAGATCCAGACAAGCCTGATCAATGGCAATTGGATCTTCTGAAATTAATATACCAATGTCTTTCATGCAGGGATCTTCCGCAACTGCACAGCAGTCGCAATCCACCGACATATTTTTCATGACATTGATATAAACTGCATTGCCATGGAAATATTCCACCACCGAAGAAGCAGCATCCGCCATAGATTCAAGGAAGGAATCATGGTCGGAAGTCCAGAATGCCTCTGTGTCACCTACGCCGTGAATATATGCCTTGCCATAAGAAGATGCCACACCGATCGACAACTGTTTAATAGCGCCGCCGAAACCGCCCATGGGATGTCCCTTAAAATGAGACAGTATCAGCATAGAATCATATTTTTCAATATTCTTTCCTACGAAGTTCTTCTGAATCTTCCTGCCCTTTGGAATTGCAAGTTCCTTATCCGGTCCCTCCGCATCGAGCAGATCAACCTCAAAATACTTGCTCCATCCGTGCTCTTCCATCGTCTTCAAATGTTTCTCCGTAGTATCCCGGGTCCCCTCATAAGCCGTGTTGCACTCCACCACTGTACCTCCGATATGGTCAATGACAGGTTTCCAGAATTCTGGCTTTAAAAAGTTCTGGTTGCCCGTTTCACCGGAATGCAGTTTGATTGCCACTTTCCCTGGAAGCTGTTTCCCGAGAGTCTTATAGAGTTCCAGTACTTTTTCTGGTGTGATGGTTCTGGAAAAATAAACTTTCGCTTTCATTTTGATCCTCCTGTCGTGTTTTTATAATTTAAATATATCATCAAATGCCTTCCTATGTACACTTCTTTTTCTATCCATGCTTTTCTTTTTGTGTATTTGATTCACCAGCCATTCTCCTAAATAGCTGCAGATGATGCCCGTCGCCGCACCTGCCAGAACATCCGTGGGATAATGTACGCCCACATACAGGCGGGAAAATGAGATAAGGATGGCAAGAATCAATATTGGTACGCCATATTTCTTCGGTAATTTCCGGTATAAGACACAGGCACTGGCAAAGGAACTGCCTGTATGACCAGAGGGAAATGAAAATTCTGAAGGTTTCTTTATGATGGGAATCAACCCTTCTATTGCATTGTAAGGCCTGACTCGTGCCACCAAATTTTTAAGCAGGATATTATTGATCAGCAGCGAAAAAAGCAGAGCACATGCGCTCATCCACCCTATTTTTCTTGTCTTTTCTGGAATCAGCAGAAGAATGGTCAGTATAATCCATAAAATACCTGCATTGCCCAGCGTTGTAATCAACTTCATGATGGGGTCCAGAACAGCATTCCGCACCGCCTCCTGAAGAAACATGAGTATCGCACCATCCATATGTATCAGTGCTTCCATAGTGCCTCCTGTAAAAATTATCTTTTGATTATAATTATGTGTCAGCTAACACTTTAACGCCGCAAAATATAAAGTTTCTGCGGCGTCCTCATTCTTGTATGATCTTTTTGTAATATACACTATTTTCCTTTCTCATCATCATCTGACAACATTTCAATCAATCCATTCAATAAATTTTGTGCAGTCACTTTTCCCATGACCAGATTAGCCACTTCTTCAACTTTTATATTATTTGTTTTTCCATCTTCTCCAATTTCTGGAATCTGCTGAACAAAACTAATAACAAGTTCTTCCTTTTCCTGATTCATTGCACATGAAAATCCATTTGTAAATTGTAACATAGTACTACCTCCATCACATTTCTAATCTATCTTCAAAACTAAAAAACTTACAATTGCTCTTGTTTTCCATCAGTTTACTTCTTGATATATATTTATTGACTTCAGAAGTCTTTCCAATAAATTTTTTTTGTTCAGATACTACATATAAAATTTCCGTGTTTTGAATACACTTTACTTGAGAAGTTCTCCTATTTACTTCCAAGTTTACACTTAATTCCATATCAAGCTTTTCCGCAATTTCTACAAGTGATTTTATGGAAAAATTGTAATCTCCACCTTCCCATTTTGATACCATTCCTTGGCTGACTCCAGCATAAACTGCAAATTCTTTTTGCGTCATATTCAATTCTACTCTTTTTTTTACGATTGAAGCCGAAATAGTTCCCAAAATTTTTGAAGAGTTAATATCTGATACCGTAATATCATTTTCAAACAATTCTAACAAATCACCCAATCCAAGAGAATCATGATTAAATTTACTATTCACATTCACACCTCTTCCTCTACATCTCACGATACCGTTTTGCCAATACCTCTTTCCATTGCGTATAATCAGAAGCCCTTTTTCCCTGACGTTCATAAAATGCTGCCAAAAAAATTGGATTATTTTTTTCATCAAAAGTCATAAGTAATCGAAAATTAAAGTTTTTACCTGATAAATGCAGAGAGTAGTATTCATCTTCCAAATATTTAATTATCTCATTTCCATCTGCCTTATATACCTGATTTTTAAACATTTTTACAAAGTTTAATTGTTTTATAAGCAACGAAAAAATTTCTTTCTCATTTCCACTTGCATTATGCAATAATTCCTTAAATTCCTTCATAAAGAAAGGATGGAAGCGAAAACCTTGTTGTAAATATTCTTCTAAGTTCTTTGCCAAAACTTTTAAAGCCTCTTTTTTATTCATCCGACGCTTAGTGTTTTCATTATATTACTTATAAGTAATACTTTCAACCACTTTTCCTCCCCCTTTACTTTTCTGCTTCTTTATTAATATTTTAACATATTTCTATTCTACTAACAATCAAGTTATAATTGTTTTTTCACTTATATTTTTTCCGTTGATATATCAAAAGTTATGTAAACTGTTCCGCCAGCAAGTCAGCATATCTTATCGTTTCAAGTCTCTGCACTCTGCAAAAAATCAGCAATTTCACTTACAGAATTGATGAAAATCAACGGACTGCGACATGGATGCCTCCTAAACTCCGCCCGTTCATCTTAAAACACCTATATCTAATTCTGTTAGTGAAATCTGATAATTGTGATGTCATTTCTGCCTGAAGCTATATGAGGGAATATTTAGAGGCATATGCCCTGAATTTTTGCTGAAACTCCTCACTGTCATTTCTTATACTGCGAAGCGATTCATGGATATTCATATTATGATGCATCATGTCAATGACACATCCGGCAATATTGGAGCAGTGATCAGATGTGCGCTCTAAATTTGTAAGCAAATCCGACCATACAAAACCTACATCAATGGAACAGACTCCCTTCTGCAAACGCAGGATGTGGCGTGTGCGCAGTTGTTCCTTCAGCTGGTCGATCACCTGTTCCAGCGGTTCTACCATAAATGCTGTTTTTGGATCGTTTGACAAAAACGCTGTGAGCGTCAGATCTAAAATTTCGCCTACCGCCGAAGCAATGATTTGAAGTTCAGATACCGCCGCCGCTGTGAATGCCAGTCCTTTCCCTTCAAGCTCTTCTGCCGACTCCAAAATATTCACCGCATGATCAGAAATTCTCTCAAAATCCCCAATTATCTTCAAAAGGCTTGCCGCTTCCCCACTGTCAGATTCACTGATTGGTTTCGCGCTCAATTTTACCAGATAAGTTCCCAAAATATCCTCGTAATAGTCCGTTTTTTCTTCCTTTTCCCGAATGGATGTCCTAAGTTCAGGAGAATCGTTATGCTGCAAACAGGTCATGCTGTCTTTTAAGGCGCTCACCGCAGTCTTTGCCATATCAGCTGCCACCTTATGGCAGCGTTCCAGCGCAATAGGAGGAGTGGCAAGTAAACGTTCATCCAATTCCGATTGCATTTCCGGCTCTGCCGCGTCCGGCACAAGCCACTTTACCAGCTTCTCAAGTCCTCCGGACAGAGGCAGCATGAGAATTGTACAAAGAATATTAAAAACAGAATGTGCCACGGCAATGCCAAACAGTGAAGCAGATTTATCTAAAAATAAAGGATTTAAAATTACCTTTATCAGCCCAAAGACCGTAATCCAGGCTGCCGTTCCGATTACATTAAACGACAAATGCAGCAATGCCGCACGCTTTGCGTTTTTATTTGCTCCCGCCGAAGAAATCATGGCTGTGACACACGTCCCTATATTTTGTCCCATAATAATAGGAATCGCTGCACCGTACGAAACCCGCCCGGTAACAGCTAATGCCTGCAAAATACCCACAGATGCAGAACTAGACTGGATAATTGCCGTAAGAACCGCTCCTGCCAGTACGCCAAGAACCGGATTTTGAAACATGAGAAAAAGATTCTGAAACTCTGGGACACTGCCAAGACCAGAAACAGCTCCTGACATAGACTCCATGCCGAACATCAATGTAGCAAACCCCAAAAAAATCATGCCGGTATCTTTCTTCGTGCTGTTTTTGCAGAACATATAAAAAATGATACCAATCAGAGCCAAAACCGGCGCAAAAGAAGACGGCTTTAAAAGGCTCACAAAAACATTGCTGCTGTCAATCCCCGCAAGACTAAGCATCCATGCCGTCACCGTGGTACCGATATTCGCTCCCATAATCACATTGATCGCCTGTCTTAATGTCATGAGACCGGAATTTACAAATCCTACCACCATGACGGTCGCCGCCGAAGAACTTTGAATCACCGCCGTGATGCCCAGCCCAGTCAAAAGACCCGCGGCTTTGTTTGTAGTAAACTTACCAAGCAGTGACCGCAGATTCCCTCCGGCACGACGCTCTAATGCCTGCCCCATGATATTCATGCCAAACAGAAACAGACTTAAACCGCCGGCTAGTGTGAGTACATTGAAAATATCCATAAATCTATTATCCTTTCTACTGCAATATGTTTATGGATATTATTTTATCAAATATACATCAAATCTATTATCAGAGTTTTGTAAAATTCTTGTAAACTGGAAAACTAACCTTTATTGTGGTGCCTTCTTTTGCAGCACTGTACAATTCAATCTCTGCATCGTGCAGCTTTGCGGCATGTTTGACAATAGACAGCCCTAATCCTGTGCCGCCTATTTCTTTGGAATGACTTTTATCGACCCGGTAAAACCGTTCAAAAATGCGCTCCTGATGTTCCGCCAAAATCCCGATGCCAGTATCCGCAACGGAAAGAATGACATTATTTTTTTCACCTTTCACAGATACAGAAACCGAACCTCCCTTGTGATTATATTTAACCGCATTATCACAAAGGTTGAAGACAATGCTTTGCAAAAGCTGCCTGACACCATAAACAATAGCGGTTTCTCCGCAAAAATTTATTTGAATGCCGGCGGTTTCTGCCTCTGGCAAAAGAGTCTGTACCGTTTCACCCGCCACCAAAGAAAGGTCAATCTCCTCCCACTTCATGCCATCCACGCCTTCGTCCAGATGAGACAGTCTAATGATATCTTCAACCAAGTGAATCAGCCGCTGCGCCTCCGCATATATCCGCTTTGAAAATTCAGGAATATCCTCCTGTTTTACCATACCGCCTGCAATCAGTTCCGCACTGCCGGAAATGGTATGAAGCGGTGTTTTCAGTTCATGGGACACATTTGCTGTAAACTCGCGGCGCATTCGTTCTGCCTTTTCCTTTTCCGTCACATCCAGCATCAACAGAACAATTCCAGAAACCAGATTTTCTGATAAAACAGGGCTTACATCAAGCTGGTATGTTCCATCCCCAAATTCCATCAGCATTTCGGCACGTTTTCCATCACTGGCTTTTTGTAATAGCTCCTGCAGTTCCAAACTACGATTAACCGAAAATAAATACTTTCCTACACAGGAACGTGCCGCACCAAAGAGGCGCATAGCCGCAGGATTCATGCTTAAAATAATCTTTTTTTCATTAAGAAGGACAATTCCTTCCGCCATTCCTGTAGTGACAGCGTCAAACTCAATTTGTTTCTGTTTCAATTCTTCCCCCTGCTTTCGGATCTGACACTGCTGTGCCGCGATCCTCTTTAGCAAAGGCGTCAATTCGTCATATTCATCATTGCTCAACGGTTCATCTAAATTTAACGCATTGAGCGGCTCTACGATTCCCTTAGCCAGGCGGAATGCCAATACCAACGACATCCCCAACGCTGCCACGAAAATCATGCAAATGGGCTGCATCATCCCAAGAATCAATGTCAGCGGCGTATTCCTCGTTATAGAAAGACGCAGTATGGTTCCGTCCGGTAAACGATGGGCACAATAGACCGCACGTTCCAACAAAGTAATAGAATAACGTGAACTTTCACCAGTCCCTTCTGAAAGCGCCTGTCTGATTTCTTCCCGCTCCATATGATTCTCCATCTCAGCAAAGTCCGATTTACTGTCATACAGAACGGTACCGTCTGTATCAATCCAGGTAATGCGGTAGTCTGTCACGTCAAGTCCTTCAAAATATTTCATCCCCTCATTGGCTGCGCCCTGAGCGGCAAGATTGGTCTGCATCTCTAGCTGACTGCGCTGGACATTTGAAAAATAGTCGTAAAGCACTCCCATAAACAACCCTATGGAAGAAAGAAAAACACTAAGGGCAACGATACAGATTGACCTGAAAATACGTTTCGTCATATCTTATCCCCCATACGATATCCTACGCCTCGAACGGTCTCAATATACGCTCCGCAAACGCCAAGTTTCGAACGCAGCGTGCCTATATGCACATCCACTGTACGCGTTTCTCCTATATAGGCAGCGCCCCAAACGCTTTGCAGCAGTTGGTCCCGTGTAAATACCCTGCCCAAATTATCCATCAAGATCCTAAGCAGCTCATATTCCTTTAGTGTGAGCACAATCCGTTCTCCTCCTGTGGAAACCGTATGCTCTCCAACGTTTAATTGAAGCCGCCCTACCTGTAGAATCTGTGTATCTTCTTTTGGTCTGCTTCGGCGCAGCACCGCTTTTACGCGGGATACCATTTCCATCATTCCAAAAGGCTTTACAAGATAGTCATCAGCACCCAAATCAAGACCAATCACCTTATCATATTCCGTTCCTTTTGCTGTCGCCATGATTACAGGAATCTCTGCGGTAGCTGCCGCGCTGCGCAGCCGGTTCAGTATGGCAATGCCATCCTCACCAGGCAGCATAATGTCAAGCATGACAAGTTCCGGCATTTCTTTCTCCAGTGCACAAAAAAAGTCTGTGCCATCAACAAAGCCTTTTGCCTCAAATCCAACAGAATTCAAAGTATATATCATTAAATCACGAACACCATTATCATCTTCTACACAAAAAATCATTTTTATCACCTATTAGGCAGCAAAATCAAAATTGAAAGTTCCTGTTCCTTGGTCAAAATAAATGCATTGATTTTCTCCATATGCAATATGCTGATAAGCGTAAAATAAGTCTTGAATTTTTATGCCATCCCCCTTTTATGATTTCTTTTTTCTTTTATAGGCAAGTATGCCGACTGCTGCCAGGCAGCCCCCGCCTATACACAACAATAAATTTCTAACCAAAGAATTCGATTTTCCGTCTCCATGACCGTCTGTCGGTGATGTTTCGCCGATCTGCCTGGCATTTTCAGAAATCCCTCTTGTCAGCACCATGGCAGATATGCAGTCAATATCAACACTTCCTTCTGCCGTACCCAGCACTTCACAGCCCGCTTTTTCACCGTTTATGTAAATTTCCCATTCCCCTTCAGGAAGCGGAACGCTGATTTTGTCTTTATTCCCATTATAGATTACTAAAATCTCCTCAGCAATTTCCATATTTGGGCTGTTTTCAATGGTATATGCCACCACATTTTCACCAAGCCCGTCTATAAAAGTTAGATTTGCCTGAATCTCTTCCGCTGTGGTCATGCGCAGTGCACCATGCGCCTTGCGGAATGCGATCAAGCCTTTATAATACTCGTAGACATCCAGCACATTGCCTTTATTGTCCCATTTCAGGCTGTTGGTGGCATCCGGCGCGCTATAACTGTTCTCATCCACGCCTCCTTCTGCCGTCTGCAAAGGCTTCGTGCGGAGCATCTCCTCCCCCGCCTGGAAGAAAGGAACGCCCTGAGCTGTAAAGACGATAGCGCTTGACAGCTTATTCATTTTGATGCGGTCCTCTTCACTGACACCCTCATTAGAAACGGTAAGCTTATCCCAAAGTGTCAGATTATCGTGACAGGATACATAGTTAATGCTTTGCCCTGGCTGCCCTGACCAGAAATTGCTGCTGTTTTCATTGGCGGTTAAATCCACCTGATCGTTTTCTGTGGCACCCACTACGCTGAACTTGATTCTTTCTTCCATCCCTTCTTTTCCGCTTACAAATCCTGTATCTAAGGGATAAAAGACATTTCCCCTGATTCCGTCACGGATATCATCGCTAAATGCACCTACCCTGTCCATCTGATACGTATGATTTTTAGTCGCCTGAAGAGAGGATTCTATTGCCGCATCCCCGCTGGTCCATCCTTCTCCATACATCATAATGGACGGATCCACCTCATCCAGCGCTTCCCTGACCGCCATCATCGTCTCCGTATCATGCACGCCCATAAGATCAAAGCGGAAACCGTCAATATGATATTCCTCCGCCCAGTAAACTACAGAATCAATGATATACTTCCGCATCATGGCACGCTCGGAAGCCGTCTCATTCCCGCAGCCCGACGCATTAGAATAAGCATCCCCGATTTTGCGGTAATAGTAATCAGGTACGGTCTTCTGAAACCATGATTCATCGGTATTGAAGGTGTGATTATACACCACATCCATGATAACCCGTATGTCATTTTCATGAAGCGTCTGTACCATCTGCTTCATCTCCCTTACCCGCACTTCGCCATGATACGGGTCTGTGCTATAAGAGCCTTCGGGAACATTATAGTTTTTGGGATCATATCCCCAATTGAACTGTGCCGTGTCAAGCTTGCTTTCATCCACCGTAGCATAGTCATAACTCGGCAGAATCTGTACATGGGTAATACCCAAATCCTTCATATGATCAAGTCCTGTGGCAAGTCCCTGGCTGTTGACCGTTCCTTTTTCCGTAAATCCAAGAAACTTCCCCACATTCTGAATACCGGAAGAAGCATCTGAAGATAAGTCTCTGACATGCAGCTCATAAATAACAGCATCTGTGGCATTTGTAAACGCCGGACGCACATCTTTTTCAAATCCTTCCGGGTCTGTCCCGCGAAGATCCAGGATCATCCCCCTGTTGCCGTTCACACCGGTACTTCTGGCATATAAATCTACCGCTTCGTTCACCGTATCATTAATCCTTATGGAATAAGTATAGTATCTCCCGTTCAGATTTCCCTGCTTTTCACAGATCCATGTGCCCTTTTCGTCTGCCTCCATGGGAATGGTCTCCAGCAGATTATCTCCATCCCCTTCTTCATAAAGGTTTAAAGCTACTTCATCTGCCGTAGGCGCCCAAACTCTGAATTTGGTGCTTTCCTTCGCATAAACTGCCCCAAGGTCATCTCCGTCATAGGCAAATGCTTCATCAAAATAAGTGGTTCCTATCACTTTCCTCATAGATACCTGACACCCTTCATAGTCCTCTCTTACAATCGTATAACTCTTTGACAGATCAAGCGGCTCTTTCATGATCAGATACGCCGTCTTTTCCACCTTTGGATCCTCCGACCACACCTTTACGATAGGGTAGCTCATCCCCTGCGCGTCCGTCACTTTAAACCTGCTCCCTTCCGTCTCATCTGCCGTATCGATAGGCCGGGAGAGGGTAAAAATAATCTGTTTACTGCTTTTCTCGCCAAAATAGGCATCCGCAATCACCGGACGGTAATTCACTTCTTCTTTGCTGTACCATATCGTGGGATTTCCTTCCACCGTATAAACATCGAGAGTATTGTCCTGTGCTTTGCTCAAATCCACCTTTCTTGCTGAAATCGCATCGTCCGCACCATTTTGCAAAATCCGCAGCCCGGCTGTATCTACACCTTCCTCCGGTTTAAGTCCCACGTGAAAGACTGCTCCAAATGCATCCGTTTCCACATAAGGGTAGGCGCCTCCAGCCTCCTCCCCTTCCCATGCAAAAGCTTCAGCGTATCACTGCTATAGCTTTCTTCAAAGTTATAATAATGCACATTCAGTTTGATGGCATCTTCTTCCTCATACAGCTTCATCCTGGCTTCCTCTACAGATGCAAAATCATAAGCTTCTGCCCCTTCCGGCGCCTCCGTCGCAAATTCCGCCTGCCCGCTGGTCACCCAGATCTCAACCACATCCTGATCCATTGTGACAAAGCGGTCTTCATCCACATCTTTTTGTACCCATTCATTCAAGCGCACAATAAAACCAATTTTGGCGGGTGCATTATTGCTTTGATAAACAGCTACCTGACCAAAAGAATCGCTTCCCGTAAAATCTACCTGCTGTCCGTCCTTCCCTTCTTCCCAAATCCAAAGATTCCATCCATCATAATTTCCATCACTCCGTCCGCCATAATGGACAATCAAGGTCGTCCCCGCCGCATAAGCGGCCACCCCCGGCGCCAACCCTGCCAATATCGACATAACCATCATGCACAGCCCAATCAGACCTGCTGTAATTCTTTTCCCCATTGTATTCCCCTTTCCCAAAGTTTTTCTCCTCTGCCTGCGTCAATATGCTTTATTATATCATCCCATCTTATTCCAGTCTAAGGAAATTTTTAAAATGATGCGATATTTTCAGCAAAAAAGAGACTGTATAAAGTCCTCCAAAACACTTTATACAGTCTCTTTCTTTATTTCGTCCTTCCACACGGCTCAATAGTAAAAATTGCAGGAATGCATCATCGCCCAGTCTATAAAACCTATAATTAAAGCAAACCCTGTCAGCGCCGCGGTAAGTAAAATCGCCGCCACATCGTAAACCACCTTATTCTGTTCCAGTATCTGCCCCTTTTCATTTCGTACTTCATAGGTTTTCTGCCTGCATCCCAAAAGTACCTCTATGCCCAATGTAATCAAGATGACCGGCCAGAATCTAAGCGCCACTCCAAGGTCTAATCTGGGCAGGAACAAATGAATCAGATACAACGTTCCTGTAACAATCAGCATAATTCCAAAAGTAGTGGAACCTACCCTTCGTATCCTTATCGTCTGCTTCTCCATCATCTTTCCTCCTGCTGCCCGTTTTCCTTGCTTTCTCCCTCAATCAATTTTTCTTCTGTCTTTGTTTTCTCATCCCACACTTCCATCTTCTTTCCTTCGATCAACTTTACCCCTAGAAATATAATAATGCTTCCAATCACAATGCTGGGAATGTAATTGCCAATCTGCCACATAATTCTGGTTATAAAATAGTACTGCTCCGGCAGTATTACACGCAAAAGATTTATCATCGTACTCCACAGCAGGCTGATTCCAAGAAGAATCAATCCATATGCAATCAATTTATGATACTTTTCAACAAAAGATTTTATTCCGGGAAGTGCGTCTATTCCAAATAGATACTCATCCTTCACATTTTCAAACTCTTCATCCCCCAAGCTTGCCAAATGATTTGCATGGAAAAAACTATAGAACCATTCCACTACACAAAAAACCGCAATAGCGCCTATATTCATCCATGTTGCAACAATAATGGTAAGGGAAAATAAAAGCATCAGACTAAGTCCCATCTTCATGAATCCCATATACATCTGACCCGCTCCCGGCATACATGACATACAAAAAGTTAAAAATTTGCTCTTTTTCTTAGTTTTCATTATAAATCTCCTCCATTTTCCAATTCATGTCGGTTTTCCGTCTGCCCGAACCAGCTGTTTAATTTTTGATTGATCTGCCATGCTCTTTCATTCAGCACACCATTTAGATATATTCCGTCCTGTTCCTCTGCCCACGCTTCCTCCTGTTTCCAGCCTCCCATGTCCATTGCCATCCTGTATTCATTGTCCGTTCCAAGGGAGGGAATCACAAGCAGCATGAAAATCGCCGCTGCCATTCCGGCTATAATTTTAAGACGATATGAAAGAAGCCGAACCGATCCCTGACCGCTCCCTGACTTTGGCAACGCCTCCACGGTTTGTTTTGGAAATGCCTGACTTAAAATCTGCTCTTTCAAATGTCTCGGCGCATATAGTTCCTGCTGCTCCATCTGCCTGATAAAAAGTTCTAGTTCTTCATCTGTCGGGTATTTGTTCATGCCGGTTCCTCCTTTCCGTAAATCTTCTTGAGCATCTGCTTTGCCCGGTAAATCTGGGTCTGTATCGTCTTAATGCTCTTCCCCTGCTTTGCCGCGATTTCTTTCGGGCTTTGTTCCTCCAGATAATATGCCCTCGCCACTTCGTTGTATGGCGGCTTAAGGGAATCACACTTTTTCTCCAACTGGTTCTTGATGTCTTCTTCTATACAAATTTCCTCCGGAGATCCTCTCTCCTCCACTGCCAGTTCAAAAAAGGTATCCTCTACAGGAACGTTCCTGCGGCTTGCACTTCTTAGGTAATCGATGCTTTTATTGGTGGCAATCCTGCAGATCCATGCTTTTTCATTTTCACCGTTGAATGTGTCATATTTCTGAAAAGCTGATAAAAATGTTTCCTGGGTCAGATCTTCCGCTGTAAAATAATCGCCGGTAAGCTTGTAGCAGATGGAAAAAACAAGTTTATCATAGGTGTCGATTAATTCGGCAAGCCGTTTTTCTGTGCAGACTGCCTCTTTTTCCATCGTACTTATTTTTCCCACCTCACTTTCTGCTTGCTTTCACTTCTTATAACGAGCTGCTCTTTTATATGTCTTCAATTTTTGAAAAAAATTTTTGAAATTAATTGGAACCGCCCCTGTCCCCCTCCCCTTGCTCCTCGATTATCTTGTCCGGCTTTTTCGCAAGATAGGATATTTGTAATGTTATTTTTCTTTTAAATTACTATAAATTTTATCACAGATTTTGTGAAGATGAAACTTGTCATGTGGTTTTAAATACTATATAATAGGGGGTGTAGTTTATTCATGTGTTTTTTATGCTTTTTAGCCATAGGTGAGGCGGGATTTTTATGACGATTGATCGGGAAGATTTGATAAATAGTATTATTGACAGTTTGGGACGGATACAGCATATTGATTTGGAGGATATTCCTAATATTGATCTTTATATGGATCAGGTTACGACTTTTATGGAAAGTAAGCTGCGAAATTCTACCAGGAAGCCGGACGAGGATAAGATTCTGACGAAGACTATGATCAATAATTATGCGAAAAATGATCTTCTTCCGCCCCCTGTTAAAAAGAAGTACAGTAAGGAACACATTCTTGTGCTTATTTTTATTTATTATTTTAAGGGGATTTTATCGATCGGAGATATCCAAAAGCTTTTAAAGCCTATCACAGAAAAGTATTTTCACACCAGTAAAGAGATGAATTTAGGCGACATCTATGAGGAGGTGTTCAGTCTCGAGAGGGGCGCGATTGCTGATCTGCAGGAAAATATTATCAAGAAATTCGATCTCTCTCAAGATACTTTTAAGGATGCACCGGAAGAAGATCGAGAAATGCTGCAGCTTTTTTCTTTTATTTCCATGCTCAGTTATGATGTCTATGTGAAAAAGCTTTTGATAGAAAAAATGATAGACAGCTTTACTTTAGGACTTTAGTATGTTAAAATTCTACTGTGTGAATATGCAGTGGGAGGATTTACAATATGAATAAGAAAATACAGACTGACGCCGTGGATCATTTATTTGAAGCTGTTTTATGTTTGAAAACCAAAGAAGAATGCTATAACTTTTTTGAAGATTTATGCACAGTCAACGAACTTCTGTCGCTTTCCCAGCGTTATGAAGTAGCAGCCATGCTTAAGGAGCGCAAGACTTATCTTGAAATTGCAGAAAAGACAGGCGCCTCCACTGCAACCATCAGCCGCGTGAACCGTTCTTTAAATTATGGCAATGATGGTTATGATCTGGTATTTGAACGATTACATAACAACGGATAACCCCTAAGGATTATCCGTTTATATCAATCAGTATCATTGGATCGATGTATTCATCATTCTGTAAAATCTGGTATCCAAGTTCCTTATTATCATCTTTCATCGAAAATAAGATGTATCCTTTTCCCAAAGTTTCTCCATTCTTTACTAACGGCTTTCCGCTATTACGGTAAACAGACTGGTAACCATTGCCGTGATCGACCACTATTCTGGTGCCATAAGTCTCGTCAGCATCTACGCTGACTACCGTACCTGTCCCAGAAGTAATCACATTCACCTCTCCCGAGGCTATAAAAATCAGCATCGGCTCTCCTTCTTCTGCTTCCTTCATAGTAGCTGAACCACTCAGAGGAAAACCTTTAGGCATGGCATTTTCGATCGTCTCCTGGGAAATTGCATCCTCAACCTCGGTCTTCTTGCTGACAGTTTCACTTAAAATCGCCACCTTGCTTGATAATGTGGAGTTCTCTACGCTCAGTGCTTCGTTTTCATCTGTCAGATTATTGATTGTGACAATCTGATTTACAATTTCTTTTTTTGCCTCCTTAATTATAATTGAGTCGTACACGAACTTACATGTAATCCCAACGACCAACATAAAAAGTACGACGGCTGCAATTTCAACTACAACGGAATTGATTGTATGCTTCTTGATGGTACCGTCACTCTTTTCATGTACCAGCATCAGAGCATACTTGCTTTTTCTTTTAGAATTCTGCTCCATAATTTACTTGTCACCTCCGCTCAATTACCTTTATTTTAACACAAACAACAAATTAGCGCAACTTTATTTACATTTTTCTGGTAACCCCCTAAATTTTACGAAAATACCATTATTTTCTTTACTTTTTAGAATAACTATGCTATCCTAAATGTGTTACATCATTATGTAATTTGCACAATTATTTATTTTGGAGGTATCTATAATGAACAAAGGTACAGTAAAATGGTTTAATAACCAAAAAGGTTACGGCTTCATCTCCGATGAGTCAGGAAATGATGTTTTCGTACACTACTCAGGACTTAACATGGAAGGTTTCAAGTCTCTTGAAGAAGGCGCTTCTGTTGAGTTTGACGTAGTAAACGGCGAAAAAGGACCTCAGGCTGTAAACGTAACAAAGTTATAATTAGTATGAACTATTTATAACACATTAATCAGTAACACAATGTGCCTGTTCTTAAATATAAATGTTTCATTTTATTTTGAATTAGCAATATTGTTTTATCAGATTAAGGAAATAACCTATCTCACAATGAGATAGGTTATTTTTTTATATAGGTAAGCACGTCTTCAAATTCCATACTGCCGCCAAATAAGTCTAACGCGCTGCCGATGGTTACATCTATTCTTCCTTTTCCAAGCTCCTTTAATCTCCGAAGATCCTCAAAATCATGAACACCGCCCGCATATGTAGTGGGAATCCGGCACACACTTCCCAACATCGCTGCCAGTTCCTCTTCAATCCCCTGTGCCTTTCCTTCCACATCCACAGCATGAACCAAAAATTCATCACAGCTTTCGGAAAGCTCCTGTATGGTACTCTCATTCAACTTTACATCTGTATACTTCTGCCACCTGTCGGTAACAATAAAATAACCGCCTTCCCTTTTCCGGCAGCTTAAGTCAAGTACAAGGCGCTCTCTGCCTGCCGCCAGAACCATATCCTTTAATCTGTCCTTACGAAACTGCCCGTCTTTAAAAACATAAGAAGTAACAATCACATGGGATGCCCCCGCCTTCAGAAAGACTTCCGCATTTGACGGATTGATGCCGCCTCCCACCTGCAGCCCTCCCCTGTATGTGTGAAGCGCCTCTAGTGCCTGTGCCTTCGTCTTTTCATAGTATTCACTGGAAGAAGGATTTAATAAAATGACATGTCCGCCACTTAATTCTTTTTCTTTATAAAGCTGTGCAAAAAATGCGGCACTCTGCTTTGCCACAAAATTTTCTGATGCCGTATCTCCCTGATCTGTAAGACTTCCGCCGACAATCTGTTTCACGGCACCATTATGGATATCTATACATGGTCTGAATTTCATTGGCTTACCTCGTATTTCGTCTTTTATAGAATTTCATTCATTTTTTCAAGTATACCATATTTCTTCTTTTTCCATAAAATATCTTTCAAATTTCTTCAAGTATATTTTCATTTCCACTGCGCATAATATCATAAGAACTGACCATCATGCAGTTCTTATAGATATAGAAGTGAAACCGGCTAAGTTTGACCAGTACAAATCACTTCAGAATGGAGGAAATTATGAAAAAAATGAGAAAACTGATTTCGGTATCTCTTGTACTCGCAATGCTCTGCATCTTTACAGCCTGCGGAACCGACAAAAAAAATAATGCGGATGACATGGCAGGAAATACCACCAACAACACCACAACTGAAAACAACACAGCCGGAGATGACACCATCACCGGCTCCACCGCAGGCGATAACACCGCAACAGATAACGCAGGCGGCAGCCTTACAGGAGACAATGCCACCAACGGCACTGGCAGCAACAGCAATAACAATGCCAACGGCACTGACAATAACGACAATAACAATGCCAACGGCACCGACATGAACAATACTGACAATGATAACCAGGATGGTGATTCCATTCTTGATGATGCCGGAAATGCTGTAGGCGATGTTGTCGATGATATTTCTGACGGCGTCTCCAACATCACAAATGACCTAGTAGGCAATGATGATAATCAGACCACCAATGACAATGGAAACGGCAATACGGACAACAGCACTACTACTACGGCAAAAAAATAGCGCAAAGCACCTTTATCGGCTTAGCTTTAAAAGGAGGCACAGTCTTTCAGGACTGTCCTCCTTTTATAAAAAGCTATAAAACCTCATTTTTCAACGATTATGCCATCTCTGTATGCCTGAAGGAGCTGTTCTAACTGTTTAATGCTCTCTTTCAGTTCTGTACCGATGTCGGTATCCGCAACCCTGATGCGGTTTGGCGCCGTTTCTACGATAGTGGAATCGGAAAAAATATCCGATTCATGGAGTATCGCCGCCTCCATGGATTCAAACGGTTCATGGGCAACCAGACGCATGCCGTGAGAGTTTGCTACCAGCGTATATCCTGCAATTCCTGTCTTGCTCTGATATGCTTTTGAAAAACCGCCATCAATGATGAGTAACTTACCGTCACATTTGATGGGTGTCTCCCCTTTTTTCAATTCAACGGGCACATGTCCATTGATAATATGGGATTTTTTGGTATCCAGTCCAAATTCTTTTAAAATACGGTTTAAAATTTCCTCATCATCCGTCATGGAATAATAACTGTTTTTTGTCTCCTTATGGGCTTCTTTATCATCGATAAAATAGCGCTCAAAAGTGGTCATCTTATCTTTTCCAAAAACCGGTGAATTGGGACCTGCCCATGTATACCAGATATAATCCTGTGCCCTGCGCATGCCTGCCGGATCATTTTTGGCATAATAACCCTTTCTGGCATAATTATCCAGCACATCATACAATGCTCTGCCTCTGTACTTCCTTCCGTCTACGCTTACCGACTTGAAGTTACCCTCTTCATCAAGAGGAACACATCCATGGTAAAGCAGATTGGAATTGTGAATCTTGTAAAGTCCTCCGTTAGAATAGAGGAAACGCACATGGCGCTGAAGCTTCTCACATTTCAAAAATGCCTGCTGCAGTCTTGCCATCACCTGTTCCTCGTCTGCCGTCAGATTATACGGATCTGCAGGGTCCACCGTGGGAAATTCCGTATCCTTCATGGGATACTCTTTTCCGTAGACAGTCACCGTCTTTTTATCATAATCAATCTTATCAAGCAAAAGCCTGTCATCCATCTCAAACTTGGCATGCTTTTTGATAATCTGTCCTTCAAGTTTAAACTGCATGATAGCGATTGCCTTATGAATCTTCATATCCAAGCTCAAATCCTTGGTATTATAATCGGTATTATATTTAATCGCGAAAGTATCACAATTGACATCTTTATAGGTATCCAGGGCGAAAGTGGCAAGGGGAATCAGATTGATACCGTAGCCATCCTCCAGCGTGTCAAGACTTCCATATCTGACTGCAATCCTGATCACCGTAGCAATGCAGGCAAGATGTCCGCAGGCTGCACCCATCCACACAATATCATGGTTTCCCCATTGGATATCCACCGAATGATAATTCATCAGCGTATCCATAATTACATGCGGTCCTGGTCCTCTGTCATAGATATCACCGACGATATGGAGATGATCGATAACCAGCCGCTGAATCAGATTGCTCAACGCCACGATAAACTCCGGCGCTCTTCCGATTCTTATAATGGTATGAATGATTTCATTGTAATAACCTTCTTTGTCTGAAATATCAGACTTTTCTGTAATCAATTCTTCTATTATATAAGAAAAATCTTTGGGCAGTGCTTTACGTACCTTTGAGCGGGTGTATTTGGAGGCAACCCGCTTGGTAATCTGCACCAGCCTGTGCAGTGTAATCTTATACCAGTCTTCAATATTCTCTTCTTCCCGGGCTATGATATCAAGCTTTTCCTGAGGATAATAAATCAAGGTCGCCAGTGACTTCTTGTCCCTGCTGCTTAACGTATTGCCAAACTCGTCATCAATCTGACGGCGCACAGCGCCTGAACCATTTTTCAAAACATGATTGAACTGCTCATATTCTCCATGAATATCCGTCATGAAATGTTCCGTGCCTTTAGGCAGATTCAAAATCGCCTGCAGATTGATGATCTCTGTTGATGCCGCGGCAATATTCGGATACTGATTTGCCAGGCTCTTTAAATATTTTAATTCCATCTGTTGAAGCTCATTTATCACAATACTTCCCCTTCCACTGTATAAAATTCTCTCAACTGCTTCTCATCATCCAATCACATGACTCATATCATAAAGTCCCGCCGGTCTGCCTTTTAAGAATTTGGCTGCCTGGATTGCTCCCTTACCGAAAACAGCTTTGGAATATGCGGTATGAGAAAAGGTAATCACTTCATCTGCCCCCGCAAAAATCACATCATGCTCACCCACAATCGTCCCGCCTCTTACAGCTGAAAATCCAATCTCTTTCTTGGGACGCTTCTGCCTTCTTCCGCTTCTGTCATATACATACTCATATTCATTGCCAAGCGCTTCATTGATAGAATCGCCAAGGGCTAATGCCGTACCACTGGGTGCGTCTACCTTCAGTTTATGATGTTTTTCCACAATTTCGATGTCGAACCCTGCCGGCTCTAATACAGCCGTCGCCTCCTTAAGGAGCTTGATCAGCATATTGATTCCAAGAGACATATTGGCTGACTTTAAGACCGCCACCTTTTTTGATGCCTCATCCACCTTTGCAAGCTGCTCTGGGCTAAGACCGGTAGTGCAAAGGACACAGGGAATCTGCTCCTTTACACAGTAGTCCAAAAGACCATCCACAGCAGGCGCTGCGCTGAAATCAATGATCACATCTGCTTTAATGGTACACTCACTGATATCCTTGAACACAGGAAAAGAATTCTTCCCTTCGTCAAAAGCATCTACGCCGGCTGCCAGGGTGATCTCTTCATCGCCGGCAATCAGTCCGGCAATGGTCTGCCCCATCTTGCCATTACATCCATGCATGATTACACTTGTCATAAAACGCCTCCTAATTTATCAGGTTCCCTCAAATTCCTTTTATAAAATTCCGTAATCTTTCATTGCTTTTTCAAGTTTAGCTGCATTTTCTTCTTCCATTTCTGTAAGAGGCGGACGCAGCGATCCTGCTTCTTTTCCCATAAGATTAAGCGCCTTCTTTACGGGAATGGGATTCACCTCGCAAAACAGAGCATTGCAAAGGGGAATTGCACGAAGCTGTTCCCTGCAGCTTCCCTCAATATCACCCTCAAAAAATTTCGCACAGATATCATGTGTCTGCTTAGGCGCCACATTGGAAAGCACCGAGATAACGCCTTTTCCTCCCAGCGCAAGGAGCGGTACAATCTGATCGTCATTGCCAGAATATAAATCTACTCTTCCCTGAGCAAGTGCCATTAGTTTGACTACCTGACCAATATTTCCGCTGGCTTCCTTTACACCCACAATATTTTCAACATCCGTGCAAAGCCTCACTACCGTCTCAGGTGCAATGTTACAGCCTGTACGACTGGGTACATTATAGAGGATACAGGGAATCTTCACAGCATCCGCAATTGTCTTATAATGCTTGTAAAGCCCGTTCTGGGTCGCCTTATTATAATAAGGCGAAACCAAAAGCAGTCCGTCTGCCCCGTACTTTTCTGCTTCCGTAGAAAGATATACCGCCGTTTCCGTACAATTTGAGCCTGTTCCGGCAACCACGGGAATCCGTCCTGCAACTTTCTCCACACAATATTTGATCACATCCAGATGCTCCTCATGGGTCAGCGTAGATGACTCCCCCGTCGTCCCGCATACAATGATCGCGTCTGTTCCGCCTAAGATCTGATCCTCAATCATCTGTGCAAATTTTTCATAATTTACCGTTCCATCTGCCTTAAAAGGTGTAACGATTGCAACACCAGCACCTGTAAAAATTGCCATATCTTCTCCTCCTTTAAAAAAATCGATGCACTTGTATGCGCACCGACTAATCCAAATACTTCTTCATCGGATAGCGCCCCATCAGTAACTGATGACAGTCATACAGTTGTTCACTGCATGCCCAAGAATCTGATTCCAGTGTGCTCAAACTCTTTCGGCGTATTTTCCTTTCATTTTTCTTCCACTGTGCCTGTCACATCCAAAAAATTACTCATAAAACACGCAACCTCTACCTCTAAATCCTGTGAAATTACTATGCCGCAGAATCTCTTCCCTAACGGTCTTATAATATAAAAATATCATAGCACCATGTGCAATTGCTGTCAACGCACAGATGCTATGATTTTATGCTGAATTTAATGCCGCATTCCTATGCGTGTGATCTTGCAAAAGATGCTACTGCCCATACTTTATTGTCTCAATTTTCGAAACTTCGTCTGCCAACATGCAGATTTCATCATTCAAAGAAATTCCTGTCAAGATGACATCCGTTTCTTCATCCCTTGCCGACAGCAGACTCTTCAACTCTTCAACTGTAATAATATGGTTGTCGATCAGTCCTAAAATTTCATCAAGTATCAACAAATCACATTCTCCTGTTGCAAGAACCTTCTTTGCAAAATTAATTCCATTCTTGATGTTAATCACTTCTTCCGTCTTTTTTTCTTCAGAGAGTTCAAAAAAAATCATATCTGATTTTTCAAAACGAAAAACTTTGATTTCCGGTTCAAGCCTGCGTATAAACTCGGTGTCTGCAAGCCCCTTCCCCTTCAGGAACTGAATAATCACCACATTTTTCCCCAAAGCAGCAGTTATCACTGCCCTGCCTAGGGCAGCCGGCGACTTTCCGTGCCCATCTCCACTATATATATGTACCGCTCCCTGTCTCATAAATACACCTCATATGAATTATTTGCCAGAAGTTATTGCAATCATATCATAGCAGTGTATAAAAATCAACATTTACCCGTTCCGTTCTGCCGCCTTTCTGTTTTCTACTCTTCAACCAATTCCAATTTGCTTACAGAAACTTCGTATGCAATCCGCTTTTCAGCATCCTCATCAGACAATCTCTTCATATATTCACGGCTCTGAATCCTGCCCCATATTTCACATCTGGTTCCCACCGAAAAATTACTTGCAAATCTAGCGTTCCTCCCCCAACAGATACAAGGAATATAGTCGCTCTTTCCATATGGTCTATTTACGGCAAGCAGTAAATCAGCAATCTCCCTCCCAAGAGGCGTTTTCCGGTAAATCGGCTCTTTACAAATGTAACCGTCCAGGTAGATCTGATTGGTCTTAGAACTCTCCGGCGTTTCATCCACAAACTCAATTTCCCTCGCAAACACGGAAAGCACCAGCCTGTTCTTGCGTTCCTCATGGCGGTTATACGAGCGGAACTGCCCTTGGACCATAATATTCAGCCCTTTATAATCCTCCTCCACATCAATCAGGCGCTCAGATACCATCAAAGGAATTATATCACTGGAATCACTTAACCTTGGTACGTTGACATCTACCATATAAAAGCCTTCCCCGAAAATTTCATGGCTAAATACGAAATCACTTACGACTTCCCCCATGATTACCACCTGGTTGTTTTCAATTACCTTATCTGTCATTTTGGTTCTCCCTTCTTACTCCTTAAGAATTTTTTCCTGTCACGTATTACTATTTATATGAAAAAATTTTGAAATCAGAACTGTCATTTATCGCGAAGTTCGACATGAGGAAGGTGGAGGGATTCAGGGATTGTGCGGCGGGGCGGATGCCGCATGCTCCTGTCCCCTGGACATTGCCGCTATATCAGCGCCCCCTTAGCAAACGGACCTGGGGATCCGCCCGCCCACTATCACTTTTGCGCCCTTAACTTCTATATTTAATGTTTACAAGTCTCAAAGGTGGTGCTATACTGAAACAGTTTGAAATGTAATAAAGACAATATTTGAATTAGCGCAGAAATGAGGAGAAACATGAATCAAAAACGAGAAGATGTAAGAAATATAGCAATCATTGCTCATGTTGACCACGGAAAAACGACTCTGGTGGACGAGCTTCTTAAGCAAAGCGGTGTTTTTCGCGAAAATCAGACAGTTGCAGAACGTGTCATGGATTCCAACGATATCGAACGTGAAAGAGGCATCACGATTCTTTCTAAAAATACAGCTGTAACCTACAAAGATACCAAAATCAACATTATTGACACCCCCGGACATGCGGATTTCGGCGGAGAAGTGGAGCGTGTCCTGAAAATGGTAAACGGTGTCATTTTGGTAGTAGACGCTTTTGAAGGCGCCATGCCCCAAACCAAGTTTGTGTTAAGGAAAGCACTTGAATTGAAGCTTCCTGTTATCGTGTGTGTAAATAAAATCGACAGACCGGAAGCCCGTCCCGACGAAGTCGTGGATGAAGTGCTAGAACTCTTTCTTGAACTGGACGCAGACGAGGCGCAGCTTGATTGTCCTTTTGTGTTTGCTTCCGCCAAGACAGGCACCGCCAGCCTTGACGCAAGTGAACCTGGCACCAATATGATTCCATTGTTTGAAACGATTCTTGACTATATTCCCGCACCTATGGGTGACCCGGACGCTGGCACGCAAGTGCTGATCAGTACCATCGACTACAATGAGTATGTGGGAAGAATCGGCGTAGGCAAAGTAGACAATGGATCCATTAAAGTCAATCAAGAAGTTGTCATCGTCAACCATCACGATCCTGACAAATCAAGAAAAGTAAAAGTCAGCAAGCTTTACGAATTTGACGGCTTAAATAAAGTAGAAGTCACACAGGCAGGAATTGGTTCTATCGTTGCGATTTCTGGTATATCCGACATTCATATCGGCGATACTCTCTGCTCTCCTGAAAATCCTTCCCCCATTCCTTTTCAGAAGATTTCAGAGCCCACCATTGCCATGCATTTCATCGTAAATGACTCTCCTCTTGCTGGACAAGAAGGCAAGTATGTGACAAGTCGTCACTTAAGAGACCGATTATTCCGTGAACTTAATACGGATGTCTCTCTCAGGGTAGAAGAAACCGATACTACGGAAGCCTTCAAGGTGTCGGGAAGAGGTGAACTGCATCTATCTGTACTGATTGAAAATATGCGCAGAGAAGGCTACGAATTTGCTGTAAGCAAAGCAGAAGTTCTCTACAAAGCAGATGAAAATGGAAAGAAATTAGAACCCATGGAGCTTTGTTATATTGATGTGCCTGAAGAATTCTCCGGCTCCGTCATTGAAAAATTAAGCCAAAGAAAGGGAGAATTGCAGAATATGGGGGCTGCCTCCGGCGGATATACACGTCTGACCTTTTCCATTCCTTCCAGAGGTTTAATTGGTTATCGGGGTGAATTTATGACTGATACCAAAGGGAACGGAATCATGAACAGCATTTTTGACGGTTATGGACCTTATAAAGGCGATATCCAATACCGCAAACAAGGCTCTTTGATTGCATTTGAAGCTGGAGAGGCAATCACATATGGCTTATATAATGCACAAGAGCGCGGAACCCTCTTTATCGGTCCCGGTGAAAAGGTTTATTCCGGCATGATTGTAGGGCAGAATGGCAAGGGAGAAGACATTGAACTGAATGTGTGCAAAAAGAAACAGCTCACCAATACGCGTTCCTCCAGCGCCGATGAAGCCCTGCGTCTGACGCCTCCAAAGATTTTAAGCCTGGAGCAGGCTCTTGAATTTATCGATACAGATGAGCTTTTAGAAGTCACCCCAAATTCACTTAGAATCCGCAAGAAAATTCTCGACCCGACCATGAGAAAACGCGCCGCAATGCGCTCTGCTTCTCTTTCACAGAATAACTAAATAATTAAATCAAAATTTAACTCCGGTCAACAAGTTGACCGGAGTCTATTTTTATCCAATATGCAGAAGATGAGTGGCAATCTGGAAATAAACCAGAAGTGATAACACATCCACGATTGTTGTGATAAAAGGACTTGCCATGACTGCCGGATCAAACCCGATTTTCTTTGCCAGCATAGGCAGCATACATCCCACAGCCTTTGCAATCATAATGGCAGCAACTAAAGTCAGGCATACCACAAGTGCAACCATGATCTCTACTCGATCCAATAAAAGCAATTTACAAAAATTAGCTGCCGCCAAGGTAATACCGCAAAGCACTGCCACACGTATTTCTTTCCATAACACTCGTAATGCATCATTAAATTCTATTTCATTGAGGGACAATCCGCGGATAATCGTAACGCTTGCCTGTCCGCCGGCATTTCCTCCCGTATCCATCAACATAGGAATATATGCAATCAACACACCGTACGCCATCAAGGCATCCTCAAAGGTGGTAAGTACACTTCCTGTCAAGGTGGCTGAGATCATTAGCAAGAGCAGCCATGGCATACGTTTCTTCCAAGTTTCAATAACGCTCGTTTTCATATATGGCTTGTCCGACGGCACAATAGCAGCCATCTTTTCCATATCTTCTGTCGCCTCTTCCTGGAGAATGTCCACGATATCATCTACCGTAATGATTCCCACCAGACGATTTTCATTATCCACCACAGGCATGGCTGTAAAGTCATACTTCTGGAACTGTCTTGCAACCTCTTCCTGATCCATCAGCGTATTAATATAAATGACATTCTCATGCATGATATCCCCTATCACAGCATCCCCAGGGCTAATCAGAAGATACCGCAGCGCTACCGTCCCTACTAAAGTTCTTTTGGCATCCAGCACATAACAGATATTAATCGTCTCACTGTCCACGCCTACCTTTCTGATTCGTGCAACAGCATCCTCCACCGTCATATTTTCCTTTAAATCCACGTATTCCACCGTCATGATACTCCCGGCAGAGTCTTCCGGGTACCGGAGCAGATGGTTGATATCCCGCCTAGTATCCGGGTTTGCATTTGCAAGCAGTTTCTTTACCACATTGGCAGGCATCTCTTCCAAAAGGTCTGTTGCATCGTCCGCCATCAGGTTATTGATGATTCCTGCTGCATCCTTTTCTGACAGACTGGTGATGATAAACTGCTGGCTGTCCACTTCCAGATAAGAAAACACATCTGCCGCCATATTTTTAGGCAGAATGCGGAAAATTTTAAGCAGTTCCTCCTCATCCAACTCTTCCATAATCACAGCAATATCCGCCGTGTTCATTTCTGCCATCTTCTGACGGAGTCTGGTGTACTGCTTTGTTTCCAATAGTTCCTTAACTACATCAAAATCCTTAATCTCTTCCATAGCATTTCTCCTTGATATGTGATTTTTATGCCCCGTTCATGAGGAGGGATATCGGTACTGCTGCCCGCTGTACTCTTCTTCATAAAAACCACCACCTTTCTCGAAAATGCTTTTCTATTTCTACCATCTTTTACTTTAGCCCAAGGGCTTTACTTTGTCAACATATAAAACGCATGTTATTTTCCGCCATTTATGCAATGTCCATATCATAGCCTGTGCCTATTATATTCATCTTTGCCCTTGCAGCAGTTGCTTCCGTCAATGCGCTCGATATTTCTGTCCTTTCCTCTTCCGGTATACGAATATCAAATTCTACTTTTTCCGCATACCTAGACTGTGCTATATTGATCTTTCTGCTCCCCAGCAGGTATTGGACCTTCCCTACATCTGTATAATCTATTTCAATGGTCATTTCTGTTTTATAGCGCATAATACCGATTCCGGCATTTTCAATTGCTTCTCTGGCTGCCTGTGTATAGGCTCTCACCAGTCCTCCTGTTCCGAGAAGGGTTCCTCCAAAATACCGGGTCACTACCGCCGCCACATTGGTTACATCAGCCCCCAGCAGCACTTCAAGAATCGGTTTTCCCGCTGTTCCGCTTGGCTCCCCGTCATCGCTGCATCTTGTCACTTCCTTGTTTCTTCCTATTATAAATGCAGTACAATGATGCCTTGCATCATAATACTTTTTCCTTATAGACTCAATAAAGGAAACTGCCTCCGCCTCCGATGATACAGGCGCTATGTTGGCAATGAAACGTGATTTCTTTTCCTCATATTCCCCAGTTCCTTCTTGGTATACCACTCGATACGGCATGCGCTCCGCCCTGCACTCCTCCACGCTCTACATTCCTCCTATTAGCAAATCATTCCAGTTCATGATTTATCTTTTCTATGACTTGAAGTTTATCATATATGGGAATAAAATTATAGTTGAATGTGAATAATTCTTAATAAAGCATAAAAAAACTTTATTTCACTCCCACATTTTGGTATACTTTAAGTATTGCAGTTTTATATTTGATTTCAATCTATACGGAGGAATATAAATGAATTACAGCAAAAGAGGGATTCGTGCCAAGCAAAAATCCCTGCATACCAAGTCGACGAAGCTTGGAAAGAAACTACTTCTGGCAATTTTAAATCTTTCCCTGCTCTTCATTCTGTCAGTAGGCATTATCACCATCAGTATGGGCTTTGGTGTTTTTAAGGGCATTATCGACTCTGCACCCAGCATTGAAAACGTACAGGTCACGCCTACCGGATTCACTACTTTTGTATATGATCTGGAAGGGCAGCAGATTGCCAAGCTGATCTCTCAGAATTCCAACAGAATTCCGGTCACCCAGGAAATGATTCCTGAAGATCTTGCCCATGCATTTGTCGCTATAGAGGATGAACGTTTCTATGAGCACAACGGTATTGATATTAAAGGTATTTTCAGAGCTGCCTATGTAGGTATTACCCATGGCTTTCACTTTTCAGAAGGCGCAAGTACCATTACACAACAGCTTTTAAAGAATAATGTTTTTACTGATTGGACAAGTGAAAAAGGATTTGCAGATAGTATGAAGCGTAAAATCCAGGAGCAGTATCTTGCCATTGAGCTGACTAAGACCATGTCCAAGGATGACGTCCTGCTCAATTATATGAACACCATCAACTTGGGACAAAATACATTAGGCGTTGAAGCTGCTTCCCGCCGTTATTTCAACAAATCAGTAAATAAATTAACTCTCTCTGAATGTGCCGTTATTGCTGCCATTACACAAAATCCATCAAGATACAACCCTATTTCTCATCCCGAGGATAATGCCGAAAGACGCGCAAAAGTCCTTAACCATATGCTGGAACAGGGTTATATCACACAGGCAGAATATGATACCGCCATGGCTGACGATGTTTACTCACGCATTCAGATTGTCAATGAAGAAGTTGAGGATTCTTTGGTTAATACATATTTTGTTGACGCATTAACCGATGATGTTATGAACGATCTTTTGGCTGCCGGATATAATGAGACACAGGCGTTCACCCTGCTTTATAGCGGCGGTCTGGAGATTTATTCCACACAAGATCCCCATATTCAAGCCATCTGCGACGAAGTTTTTTCCAATGAAGAAAATTATCCAGCTAACACCAGGTGGTATTTAAATTATGCCTTGACTGTCAAAAAGGCAAACGGGGAGTTTGAGAATCACAGTACAGAAATGTTCCGTGCCCATTATAGGGAAGAGAATCCTTCCTTTAATTTGATTTACGATTCACAAGAAGATGCTTATGCACAGATTGAGGATTATAAGAGCATCGTTGTGGGACCTGGTGAAGAGGTATTTAGTGAAAGCGTCACTTTGACGCCCCAGCCGCAGGTATCCATTACAGTAGAAGATCAACACACCGGATATGTTGTCGCCATGGTAGGCGGCAGAGGTCCCAAGGAAGGCAGTAAAACCTTAAACCGTGCTACTGATACGAAGCGGCAGCCTGGTTCTACTTTTAAGATTGTTGCCGCCTATGCTCCTGCTCTTGACAGCGCAGGACTGACCCTTGCCACCGTTCTGAATGATGCACCATTTAATTATGCCAGCGGCAGACCTGTCAGCAACTGGTGGGGCGGCGAATACAGGGGGCTTAATTCCCTCCGCCAAGGTATCATTGACTCCATGAATATCATTGCCGTTAAGACGCTTACCATCATAACGCCCCAGCTGGGTTTTGACTATGTAAAGAACTTTGGTTTTACTACCGTTGTAGACCGCAAGGAAATCGTTGTTAATGGTGAAACCCAGATTTTTTCCGATATTCAGCAATCCTTAGCCTTGGGCGGACTGACAGACGGCGTTACAAACGAAGAATTGAATGCTGCTTACGCTACCATTGCCAATGGCGGAACTTACATTAAGCCAAAGCTTTATACAAAAGTTATCGATCACGACGGCAATGTCATCTTAGACAACACAGCGCCTGATTCTAAACAGGTCATCAAGGAAACGACTGCATGGCTATTGACAGATGCCATGATGGATGTAGTGACACAGGGTACCGGTGGTTCCGTCAATTTTGGTAATATGTCTATCGCAGGAAAGACAGGTACCACTTCCGATTACAATGATATCTGGTTTTCTGGTTATACACCTTACTATACAGCTACCACCTGGGCAGGATATGATAACAATACCAAACTGCGCAAGGGCGACGAAAGAAATGTTGCCAAAAAGCTTTGGCGTGCCGTTATGTCCAAAATACATGAGGATCTCCCCAGCGAATCCTTCCCCATGCCTTCCAGCGGTATCGTTCAGGCAACCGTATGCGCCCGCTCCGGCAAGCTCCCCATTGCAGGGCTATGTGACGGAACTTTGCGGACAGAATATTTTGCAGAAGGTACGGTACCTACCGAGAGCTGTGATGTCCACTACCAGGGGCTGATTTGTCAGTACACCAACCTGCCTTCCTGTGAACAATGCCCCTTCGGTGTTCCCGGCGTATTGGAATTGACTCCAGTTGAGCACCCGCTTTTGCAGCAGGGCTCTTCTGTGATGCAGCAGGTGACAAATGAAGACGGAAGCGTATCAACCATTGCCGTTCCTCAAAATCAGACAGGTTTCTGCCCGCACAACGCTGAATTTATGACCCAGCCGGGTATAGAAGCAATTATAGAGCAGCAACGCGCTGAAATTGCAGCGGCACAGGCTCTGTTGCAGCAGCAGGCTGCTGAAGCCGCCGCTATCGCAGCAGGGCAGCAGCCTCCTGCTTCGCCTCCGGACGATGGCAACGGAGTTCCAGCTCAATAATAACAAACGCTTCCCGCTTCGCGGTAAGCGTTTGTTATAAAAGAGACGGTGCACAGTAAACAAGATGTGCACCGTCTCTTTGCTTATCTAAGCTCTATTCCTTCTGACTACGGAAGGTAATTTCTCCCGTCTCATCATTCATCGCTTCTACAATGGCAAGTGATTCTACTCGGACTCCCTTGTTTCTCAAGGTCCTCCCGCCTTCCTGAAATCCCTTTTCAATGGCAATTCCCACGCCCTCCACCGTTGCTCCTGCATTTTCCACCAAATCAATCAGTCCCGCCACAGCACATCCATTTGCAAGGAAATCATCTATAATCAATACATGATCGTCTGCACCCAGATACTTTTTTGATACGATGACATCATACACCCGTTTATGAGTAAAGGACTCTATTCTGGTCACATACTGCTCACCATCCAGATTGATACTCTGTGACTTCTTGGCAAACACCACTGGTACATGAAAGTACTGCGCAGCAATGCAGGCAATACCGATTCCCGACGCTTCTATTGTCAAAATCTTATTAATTTGCTCGCTTGGAAAAAGCCGTCTCAATTCCTTTCCCATCTCATTGAACAAATCCACATCCATCTGATGATTCAAAAATCCATCCACCTTAAGTACATTACCTGGCTTCACGATCCCGTCTCTGCGAATCCTTTCTTCTAAAAGCTGCATCACACGCTCCTCCTATGTTCGTATATAAAGTATATTTACTATGCTTCTTCTACCTGTATCAACTTCTTTTTACTCCATTTTCCAGATACATAACGGATAAATGAAATCAGATAATTGGATGCCCACCCCATGGGAACTGCAAACCATACACCCTGAACACCGATTATCGGCGCCAGCGTAAATGCCGCTATCACTCGTATTCCTAAATTGATGAGATTTGCAAGTGTAAATACTACCACGTCCCCTGCCCCTCTCAAAACGCCGTCCGTAATTGACTTAAGTCCAATAAATACAAAGAAAAAAGCAATAAATGACAAGTAGGAATTTCCAGTTTCAAACGCTGCCTGATCACTTCCCGCTTCCAGGAAGGCACGTATAATGCTCCCATGGAACAAGGAAAGTATCACGCAGATTACCACTGCAAAGGCAGCTACCATCCTGACGGCTGCAAAATACCCTTTTTTCACCCGCTCAGGCGCTCCTGCCCCCAGGTTCTGCGCGGTAAAGGTTGAAACTGCATTGCCCGAAGCGATCATCGGCACAATGCAAATGGACTCTATCCTCATACCTGCCGTATATCCTGCCAGCACAGATGAGCCAAAGCCATTGACTACAGACTGCACCAGCAGCATTCCAATCGATACGATTGACTGCTGCAGCATAGAGGGAATTGCAACTTTAATCATATTTCCCAACATATACATATCATACAACGGCTGCCTGCACTTTTTTTCTCCCTTATCCTCATCAACGTTGCTCTGGGAAATCTGTTTCCCTGCCTCCCCTTCCTTGTTTTCATATTGCTTCAAGGTACGCACCAAAAGGCAAAAAGAAATAACCGCTGAAAGCCCTTGGGCAAATACTGTCGCCACCGCCGCACCTGCAACTCCAAATCCAAAACCGCCTACTAAAATCAAGTCCAACACAATATTCAAAAGTGACGAGAAAATCAACAAATACAATGGCGTTTTGGAATTTCCAAGCGCATTAAAAATTGAAGATAAAATATTATACATGAATAGGAAAGGAAGTCCCAAAAAATAAATCTTCAGATATAGTATCGCATCTTCCATGATATTTCCCGGCGTATTTAAAGCTGTCAATATACTTCTGCTGAAGATTAGCCCAAATCCCCCCAATACTATGCTTACCGCAAAAAAAGTGATAAGCGCTGTGAACACCGAAGTCTTCATTTTTTTGTAAAGAGTTGCGCCTAGATATTGGGATGTAATCACAGATGCGCCAATTCCGCCCCCTATGGCAATCATGATAAAAACCGTCGTCAGTGAATAAGACGCTCCCACCGCCGCAAGCGCCTCCTCCCCCACGAACTGCCCTACAATAATAGAATCCACTGTGGAATAAAACTGTTGGAACAGATTTCCCAAAATCATGGGAAGTGCAAAAAAGAATAATGACTTACCGGGGCTGTCGGTAAGCATACTGTATTTTTTCATAACCTTTAACCTGCCGTTCTCATTTGATATACAATAGATTCCCCAATATTGTCCCCAGAAAATGGGTATGTATGAACTGATCGTATTCCTCCCAGCTTATATAATATTTCACACCCCAGGAAGAAATGCTCATATAGATCCCATCATGCTCCTTAAAAATTCCTGTCACCACAACATAGTGAGCGGAAACTGTGCATGCCTTGCTATACCCATCTTTCTCTTTTTTATAAAAAGTAATCCCCTGTTTCTTATCCTTCTTAAAAATCATAAGAGGAATGCATAAAATAACCGGAATATCCTTCCTAAGCATCTCCTCCATCCTGCAATACATTCTTCTGCCGCTAAATCCCCATTTCGCACGCAGCTTCCAGCCTTCTGCTTTTGCCATACGGTTGAACCTGCTCTGCAGCTTAAAGCCGCTCAATCCATTCCTTGTCCTTGCAGACAGACCGCCAAGAAATGCATACCTGTCATCAAAATAATCTTTATACTCCTTTTCCGCCAGAACACGGTTTACATAACATTCACTTCCTTTGAAGCGATACTGACTGTTCCGCCCCGCCACATATAAGAGCAGGTCGCCAAAAGCTACAATCCCACATCCCATACGCCTCTTGCGCACCTCCTCCGGATCTGCAGATGCATCTGAAAAAAAGCCCTGATCGCCGCCATACGTGATGATTCCGCTTTTGTTCCGCTTTACCCTGATGTACTCTCCCCCAAGTCCTGTCATATACACCTCATTCACAAATCTTGTATAGATATGTTCTTCATTATAACAATTATGAACCAGAATGCATAAGTTCTTTTAAACGACCAACGTTTTTAAAAATATGCGCAGGATATGCCTCCGCAAAATGCTCTTCCATAGAAGTGTAAATACAGTCCCAAAGTTCTTGGAACAAAAGTGGAACTATATTATTAAAATGCTCCTCACTTAAATATTGTGTGTCAAATCCTTCCATATTTTTTACCTTGCCGAGAACCAAATGTAACAAAAATCTATTACCATGCACAAGCACTAACCGCTTTCGCCCCGATGATCCACATTCATTTTGTTTTATACATTTTTCAACAGCCCTAAGAACTTGAACACCATTATATAGAGAAAAACTATTCGTTGCCCCATTAAATAATTGCTGATATGGAGTTTTTTTAATATCTTCAGTTAATGCACCTACATTTCTCTTTGCAAGCGCGACTATTGATAAATCTGACAACAGACATGCTTGTGAAATTATTGTCTCATCCAAAGATATTTGGCGGCTTGGATCGTCTATTTTTGCACCAGTTTTATATAGATATTGAATTCCTCCAAGACTCAGTTCCATCCGAAGCCTATCTTGATTTGGATCTAATGAAGCAAAATCTTTACTATCAATTCTGTTCTGTGTATTCGATAATTTAGTAATTTGTGTTGATTGTTCTTCTTTAGAATCCCCCACATCAATTATTTGTACAAAAATCTTCGCATCAGAAATTAGTTCCGGCGTTTCCATAAATATTGAACCAATTACCCCCGTTGTCTGCGCACCATTCACTAAGGAAACCCCTTCAAGGGTAAATAACCCTATCTCGCGGCTTGTACTATACGGAATCTTTTTTTTGATTTTCTTACATAAAATTTTGATACCATTATTGTAATAGAAAAATTTCTCAGGTTCACTCTTTATAACCTCTTTTATTCCCTGATTAACCTCAGTGCTTCCTTTATAATACCTAATATTTTTTGCAAAAAGTCGATTCCCATACTGACTATACCACTCACCAACAGCAGAAACTGATATTGTACCATAATATGCTTTTAAGGGAGACTCCATCACTCCCCAGTTGCTTAAAAGAACATCATCCAAGATAATATTGTCATTATCTTGACCATTCGCTAAATATTTATATATGTCTTGCAGTTTAATTTCATTAAAAATAAGCAGTTCTGTTGAATCATCCTCATTAACTTGACATAATAACTCTTTTATAGGGCGTTTCGCATAATCATTCATACCCTGATTGCCAGTATGGCAAAATATCATTTCTATTTGATAATCCGTGTCTCGTATAGCGGCAATTATTTCTTGCTGTTTCGCCATTATCTTTGCATTACAACCTCCAAAGTCAAGATTGATAATTCTTTTTAGACCTTCTGCAAAAGTGCCTGCTTCCTCTTGCGAAACACCCCCATTTCCATCTTTACGCCATTTGCTTTGAATAATGAATAATTTCTTTTGAGTAGCATCACTATATACTGCATCAATTCCCATGTCATGATAAACCGTCTGTAACACTCTGCGCCGCAACATCGTAGTCAATACCACAACGCATAATTATTGCTAACGCCGCGACAGACCGCGTATAATACTTGTTGCATTTTTCCTCAGCATTATTGGTGTCAGTCAGATCTATTTTTTCTTTAAAAAGTTCGTCAAGTTTTGCCTGCACCCGAAGCATCTTAAGATTTGCTGGCATATCATCTATACCTCCCCTTCTCTTTCGTATGTCGTCACTCATCCTATAATTAATTTTACCCTTTGCCGCCACCTGCTATAGTGTGATTTGCGTATGTATCCCAAGTCGGCTCATAATCAGCAGTAGCTTGGTTTCCCCACATATCCCACCCCTCACGTATTCCTCTTGCAAAAAGTTCTATACGCGGTCCCTGACTGCATGCTTCTATTATGGGGATAATCTCTTCTGGCTTGCGGCTATGCTCTCGCTTCATGCTTCTAATTAAATTAACCTGCGAACGTGCTGGTTGTAAAGTGCGGTTCGGTGCGCTTTTTTTCTTGATTCCAAAAAGCAACAATTCCGTAACATTTCTAAAGTAGAACCCAACTCCTCTTCCATCTGGTCCTCCATCTTTTCTGACCTTTTCCCAAACAATATTCGCCTTATATTCAAAGCCCCATGCATCCATCACAGCCAATCCATCAGGAAGCAGTGCATTTGGCACCCACAAATACAATTGCGCTTTATCACCAGTTATATCCTCAATCGGTAATTCCTTTATTTCATCAATTGTCATAGTTTCGTACCTAGTAAGCCGCTTGTGCTCAGGCGCAACCTTCCCCGTTCTGTTCTGAAACTGCCACGGCGGATCTGCATAAATTGTATTATACTTTTTTTTCTCAGTAAACATCTGTAAGTTTTTTATAGTACTCGTTAAGTCTGCCATACTCTTCAACACATTCCTTTCCTATTCCTATTGCCAAAATTGGACATCCACCGTTGCGGCGCGAATCAAGCCTGTAAATCAGCTTTCCTATCCAAGTAGTACTTGCTCCGTACTTCTTCATTAGTAACTGCCCGCTATCATCTCTTACTTGCTTAAATATATCGTTAAGTTCTTCTGATCTTGTCACAATGACTCCAACCTCGATCAATCCACAATCAAAGTATGTTCTCATTGCCAATAAATCCCTATCAAATGTTTGATCCTTACTATTCCATTCCAAGTCAAAAGCAACCTTGTTTTTAAGAAAATCTATATTATGCCCATCTATATATCCTTCGATTGTTTCAGTCTCGTATGGCTCGTCTGAAAATCGTCCCTTCCTTTCTGAAGCTTGCCTTGGGTACTTTTTCACTATTAAATCACCGCTAATCCGTATTTCTCTCCATCCAAAAGGATACAATACATCATCGAATTTTTTTGGAATTGGTGACTCATTGCCTCCTGCTGTTTTTATATCATCCAAAGTAAGCCGTAAACGACGCAGACACTCTTGCAATTCCTTCCATTCTATCGGAAATGCATCATAAAGTATTTCTAAAGCATGACCATAATTATAGAACTCAAACTTGTTAATAATATCTTTTGCAATGTATTTCTCTAAATCCAATTCTGCTCTCCCTTATTTTTTGATATAATTTTTAATATTTAATTCATCGTACACCCCAAGTATATCATAACATCTCCTGAGCTCCAAGAAGAACCTGATATATTCAAGTCCACTAAAATTCCCTCCGAAATTCCCCTCCGAAATTCTCTTATTATTTCATTGACAAAGCAATTTATGCTGTGGTACAATACAGTTCGGTGATGCAGAGTAATGCATTGCAGGCTGCTGTGGCTCAGTCGGTAGAGCGTCGCATTGGTAGTGCGGAGGTCACGGGTCCGATTCCCGTCAGCAGCTTAGAGAAAAGTCCTTAATTTTCAAGGGCTTTTTTATTTTTTCTAAATTCTTTTTTAAACTTATATTATACTTTTTGTATAACTTGCTGTTAACTCAACATATTTCTTGCCATTTTATAGTAATATGATATAATTATTACAACAAACCCAAAATAGATGTATGCTCCTAAAGATATAAAGAGGAAAGAAATGCGTGAGGAAATACTTGAACAGTCAGAATTATTACCTGAATAGTAAAAATTTATAATAGACTTCCCTTCATTTCCATGCTATAATCCTGATACTATATTCGAGGATGTTGCACTGCTTAAAAAAGTTGTTTCTGAACATTCAGAAAAATTGCAGATGATTTCTTGACATCAAATATATTACAGAACTCCCCATAAAGTTCTTTGGAAAGTCTGGCAGCGCTAGACTTTTTCTTTTTCATTACCAGTTTAAAAATGCTGCCCCATGGCAATTACTCATATATATATTTCTTATTGGAGTCCATACAATGAAAGCTACATGCATTTTCAAAAAAAAGAATGAATCCCTTATCCTGCTCCTCCTATGCATTCTGCTCCTTGTATCTGCCTTTGCCGGCATTTTATTTGGAAGCGTCTTCCTCCCCCCCAGCGAAGTTCTCCATGCGTTCACTGCTAAGCGCACAGATTCCACCGCTTATACACTGATTACAGCGGTGCGCATTCCCCGCGTCTTAGGCGGATGCTTTGCAGGCATAGGGCTTGCCTGCGCCGGTGTCATCTTACAGGGCGTGATGAACAATTCCCTGGCAAGCCCCAACACCATCGGCGTCAATTCTGGTTCCGGGTTTGCGGTGATGCTTGCCATGATGCTGTTCCCCGCTCATTCTGATCTGCTGCCGCCTTTTGCGTTCTGCGGCGCCTTAGTGACCAGCCTTTTTGTCTTTGCCCTTGCCTATCTGGCGGACAGTTCCCGGACCACCATCGTGCTTGCAGGAATCACCATTTCCAGCTTTTTCAATGCGGGAATCAATACCCTGAAATTGCTGGATACGGAGATTTCCATCAATCTTACTTCCTTCATGATCGGCTCCTTATCCGGTCTCACTTTAAGAAAACTTATTCTTCCGTGCATCTGCATCCTGACAGCATTTTGCCTGTCCCTTCTTTTTGCACGCTCTTTAAATCTGTTAGGGCTTGGGGACGATATCGCACGCTCTCTAGGGCTTAAAGTTTCCCTTACAAGATTCCTGCTTTTGCTCCTTGCCAGCGTCATGGCGGGCTGCGTGGTCAGCTATGCAGGGCTATTAAGCTTTGTGGGATTGATTGTTCCCCATATCTGCAGGCAATTATTCGGCAATGACGCCCGCTTTCTTCTCCCCTGCTCTGCGCTTTTAGGCGGCAGCTTCGTTCTTTTTTGCGACCTTGCAGGGCGGATTTTGTTTGCCCCTTTTGAACTTCCTGCCGGAATTTTGATGGCTTTTATTGGAGGACCGTTTTTCTTATACCTTTTACTGAAAAAGAAAGGAGGGCGTCGAATCAATGCTTGAATACCGCAATGTATCTGTCTCCTGTCAGCGAACACCGATCCTTGAAGACATCTCCCTATCCTTTCCTGAGGGAAAGATTACCACCATTATCGGACCTAACGGCTGTGGAAAGACCACCCTGCTACAGTGCCTCAACGGCGTATCTAAGGTCACCTCAGGCAATATCTTTCTGCATGGAGAAGATTTCCTTAAATTCTCCCCCAAAGAGCGCGCCAGAAAGCTTTCTTTTCTGCCCCAAGTGCGAAGGGTCATCCCCACTCTGCCCGTAAGGACTCTTGTGGAGCATGGGCGATTTCCCTATCTTGGTTTTGCGCGGAAAAAATCGAAAGAGGATATTGACCTAGTAGCGAAGGCTATGGACTTTACCGACGTGACACCCTATGCAGATCAATATGCCGACACCCTCTCGGGAGGCATCAGACAGCGGGTCTTCTTTGCCATGACGCTTGCCCAGAACTGTGACGTAATCGTGCTCGACGAACCTACCACTTATCTGGATATGCCTGCCCAAAGAGATTTCATGCTTCTTCTTGATAAACTCCGAAGCCAAAAGAAAACCATTATCCTGACGCTTCATAATCTGAACCATGCCTTGCAGATTTCAGATTATCTGGTGGTAATGGAAGAGCGAAAAATAGCCGCCTGCGCCACTCCCGCAGAATGTCTCAGGCAGAATGTGATTGAAGATGTATTTCACATGAGTTGGAAACGCTTTGAAGATGCCGATGGAATCTATTACTTTTTTGAATAAAGCATGTCAGATGCCATGCATAGGTCTCTTGCTTATTGCCCGCAAAGCTCCAACTTGGCACATGCGCCGATTACAATTACCGCTGGCGTTTCCATCTTTGCTTCTTTCACCTTTTGCGTGATGTCTGCAAGTGTACCCCGCACGGTAATTTGACTTCCGTCAAAATTTCCGTGCACCACAGCGGCAGCCGTGTCCGGATTTTTGCCATATCTGATCAGTTCCCGCACAATCTCTTCAAGATGTGTAAATGCCATCAAAAAGACCAGTGTTCCCTGAAGCGAGGCATACGTTTTCATATTGCTAAGAAAACTGTCCCCCTGATCTGAAGCATGTCCTGTTATGACATGAAACTCTCTGCTTAATCCCCGGTGGGTCACCGGAATCCCTGCCTCTTGCGGAAGGGCAATCGCAGAAGTTACTCCGGGAATTACCTTCGCTCTGATTCCCTCCGCCTTGAGTGCAAGAATTTCTTCGCCGCCCCGTCCGAAGACAAAGGGGTCGCCGCCCTTTAACCTTACCACCTGCTTACCCTGCTTTGCCTTTTCTACTAATAGTGCATTTATCTTTTCCTGAGGCATGCTGTGCTTTCCGCTCCGCTTTCCCACATAAATCCTCTCACAGCTTTCCGCCGCGTGTGCAATCAGTCGTTCATCCAGCAGATCATCATACACCAATACCTGTGCATGGCGCAGGGCATTCAGACCTCTTACCGTTATCAAATCAAATGGTCCGCATCCTGCCCCTACCAGCGTAACACTTCCTTCCGACTCTTCTTTCTCCAAAAGGCACTTTTCTTCCTCCTTTGTAAGTGGGCTTCCCTTTTTCATGCAAAGATCCGCCGCTTCCTTCAGAAATGCGCTCCTCATGCCGGAATCCGGCATCTGTTCCTTTGCATATTCCCGAAGCTCTCCCAGATAATCCAGGATTTCTTCCATCTGGCAGGGAAGCGCCATTGCCGCCTGGCTTCTGATTGCTGACGCCACTTGTGGACTTGCCCCTTTTGTTGAAATGCCGATGGTCAACTTTCCCTCTTTCACTAAGGAAGGAAATATAAATCCGCATGCCTGCGCATCATCCACTACGTTCACCAAAAGATTTCTTTCCTTGCCAAGCGCTGCCACACGACTATTAACCTCCTGATTATCTGACGCTGCGACTACAAACATAACTCCATCCAGGTCCTCTTCCTTAAACATCCGCTTTTTACAGACAATCGCAGCATTTTCTAATAATTCCGGCAGAATGAAAGGGGCAATGACTGTAAGATTGGGGGAAAAAGGCAGTAATTTCCCCACTTTCCAGGCTGCCACAGCGCCCCCTCCTATAATCAACCCCTTCTTTCCTTCTATATCCATAAAAAAGGGAAAATATCCCATCTCAAATCTCCTTCCCCTCCGCTTTATTTCGCCGGATAAAGAATATCAGCCAGTCCCTCATACGCTTGTCCCCATTTTGCATTCGGTTTTAAGTTATAAAGACGTTTATCCAACAAATGGTAATTTCCTTCTTTTACAGCGCTTAAAGATGTCCATGCCGGATTTGACAAAAGCATCTCCTCCACGTTCTGCATTGCCGCCTCTTGATTGTTTCCCTGAAATGTCACAAAAATGTAATCAGGATCTGCCGCAATAATTGCTTCCATGCTAAGATCCTCCAAAAGTGTCTGATCGCTGTCTGCAATGTTGATGCACCCCAAATCCGAAAGCATTTCTCCGCACACGTTTCCCTCGCTTCCTTTTGCCTTCACGCTTGATGACGAAGCGCGAAGGAACAGCACCTTCGGGGCGCTTCCATCTATCCGCTCCCTTGTCTTCTCGATCTGTTCCTGTACTTTCAGACCATTTTCCTCGTATAAGTCTCTTCTCCCTGTGATTTGCGTGCAGATATCCAGCATGTGAAGATATTCCTCAAAATTGGAAACCGCAAAATAAGCTGTCGGTATTCCTGCCTGTTTTAAAATTTCCTCCATCTCAAGGTCTGCATCGGTATTGGCGCTGGCAAGCACCAGTTCCGGCTGTGATGCAATCAATTTTTCAATATCAGGCTCCTGAATACTGCCTAAGTTCACCACATCCTCTCCTAAAGGCAGGTTAAGACTTTCCCATGAATCATTAGCGGCGGCAGTCACCGTTCCGCCCGCAAGCAGCCATATATCCGTAAAACTTCCAATCAAAGCCGCCACCCGTTCAGGATTTCCAACCGTCACCTCCCGCCCCAGATCATCGACAAAAGAAAAAGTATCTTCTCGGTATATCTCTTCTCCGCTCCCCATGGTCTGTGCCTTCCCACATCCGTTTATTAATAGCAGCAATAAAAGTCCTGCTGCCCATATCTTTCCTGCTTTTCTCATTGCTCCTTTGCCTCCCAGACCAGCAGCAGCGTGCCATTTTTCACTGCGATTCTGCTTTCTTTTCCTATAAATTCATTGCTCACGCCCACAGGATATTCCTTCCTTAAGACGGCATTGTTTAATGAATATTTAAGCCCTTCTTCAAAGACCCCTTCGGCCTTTTCTCCGAGGCAGAATACAGAAAGGAATCCTTTCTCCTCCGCTCCAAAGCAAATCTCTTCATTGCAAATGACCCGATACCAAGATTGTTCCCCCACCAAAATCCCCTTTGCTCCTTTCGCAGCAAGATCTGTGAGCAGTTGAATATTGGCAATGGTATGAGAAATTCTTCCCCCTGTGCCTCCATAGATCACAAATTCGCGGTAGCCAAGCTTTAAACCTTCCCTCAACGCCCACCCGGCATCTGTGTCATCCTTTTCAGGCGTCAGACGGACTACGCCCGGATGCTCTGGCACATAGGCAAGAGAATCAAAATCCCCAACCACAAGATCCATCCTGATTCCCCTTTTGACGCAAGCGTCATACCCTCCATCACAGGCAATCACCAAATCTTCTTCTGTAGGGTAAAACATTCCGGCTCCGAACGCTCCGGCTCCAACGATATAGCAGATTCCCATAATTATACTCCTATCATACCTGTCCTGAAACTTTCTACTTCACGGCTGATATTCCTGCAGATCAATGCCCGCATAGCGCCGCTTTCTAAATGTAATTCGTGCTTTGCTCCGAACTGATAAAGGGCAAAACAGATGATTTTGGATAGGACCATCATCATCAGATACTCCTTGTCCTCCCCCGTCAGTCCCTTTACGTCCTCCATCTCCTTGTCTATAAGCATGCGTATCATATCCATGATCAAGATTTCATCTTCCCTCTTTGTCCTGACCATTTCCCGCAGCTTGGCACTGATTGCTGAATGATCCATCAAAACATGCAGGGCACGGAAAAAGCAGTTGGTATTGGCAAAGTGTTCTTCCATATCCATCAAAATGAAATCGACCTTTGCGCACAGATCTTTCTCCTGCTCAAAGCGCCTGCACAGACTCTGACATGCATTTTTCATCTCATGGAAGAGCGCCCCGGCAATCATTTCCTCTTTATTGGAAAAATACTCATAAGCAGTACCCTTTCCAATCCCTGCTTTGGCGGTTATCTCGGCAACTGTCAGATTGTTTAAATCTGCTCCTTCCGTAAACAGTTCAATGACCGCCTGATATACAGCCGTCATCTTAGGTGACAATCCTGTGCTGTCCATAACTTACTCCTCTCCCATTTCTTCTTCCGTATTCTGCTGTGCCTTCTTTTTCAAAAGCCCCTTCCATCCGCCATCCTTCTTTTCTTTCTTCTCTCTTGAGAAAATATCGTAAATACAAGGAATCACCACCAGCGTAAGCAAAGTACCGTAGATAAGTCCTCCAATGGTGACCACCGCCATCGGTTTTGCCAGCTCTGATCCCATATCCTTGCTAAAGACCATGGTGCACAACGCAAGAATCGTGGTCAGCGCCGTCATCAGCACAGGGCGCAGTCTGGTTCTTCCCGCCGTTAGAATCGCCTCTCTTTTTTCCATGCCTTCCCCACGCAGCTGGTTCATATAGTCCACCAGCACAATACCATTATTGACAATAATACCGGAAAGCATTACAAACCCGATCAGTGCGATTACGCTAAGCTCGCTTCCACTGACGACTAATCCTAAGAACCCTCCTGTAAAGGCAAGGGGAATGGTGAACATGATGATAAATGGCGACAGCAGGGACTGAAATTGAGCAACCATAATCAGATACATAAAAATCAACGCCAAGATCAACATCAAATACAACTGTTCCATAGCGTCCGTGATGGTCTCATTTTCACCGCTCATCACCAGTGAATAACCCGCAGGCACATTGTAATGCGCTAATTTCCGCTCCAATACATCCGATACCAGCCCTACATTATAGCCTTCTGCAATCTCGGCAGACACGGCAATATATCTATTCTGATCGGTCCTGTTTACCGATTTGGGCGAAATCGTATCCTGAAAAAGTGCAACATCCGACAGCGGTACCTTTTCTTTGGTTCCGTCCTGCCTTGTGCAATCCAGTTCAATCTGTTTTGTAAGCGCCCGGGTCAATTCCATATCTCCGGCATGCTTCACATAAATACTGTACTCCGCTTCCTGCGCCTCCAATGTGGTTGCGCTTGAAGCCTCCTCCAATTTTGCATAGACCTGCTGGAATATCTCTGCAACCGTCAAACCATATTCAATCGCCTTATCCCTGTCGATGATGACCCGCATCTCTCCTGTGGATTCCTCCAGACCGTCAGACACATTGGCAGTTCCCTCCACGCCTTCAACAATCCTTGCAATGTCAGAAGCAATCTCCTGAAGTTTATCGAGATCACGCCCTCTCACTTCCACAGTAATGCCGCTTCCTCCCATGGCGCTCATATCCATGGATGAGGTATCGATGACGATTTCCGCTTCCTCCGTCTCACATATATCGGTCATTTCCTCCATGATTTCATCTGCAATCACATCATTGGATTTCTTTTTGTCCCGGCTTAAGGTGACATAGATCATAGTCTCATTGGTCGCTGTGTTTCCGCCGCCTGTGAGCATGGACAAAGACGATGTGCTCGTCATTGCGCCCACGTCTGAAATCTCCTCTCTCGCCATCAATCGCTTGACCACCTCATCCGTCACCTGTGCCGTCTCCGCAAGAGGAGTATCCTTAGGCAGTGTAACTGTGATGGTAAACTGGGTACTATCCATATCCGGCATAAACGCAGTTCCTTTTGCATAAGATGCCACAGCGCTTGCCACCAGGAACACCACCACAAGGATGAACACCACAGGCTTAAACCGAAGCGCCAGCTGCAGCAGTTTCTCATACACCTTCATCAAACCTGTAAATAACTTCCCGTCCGTTTGCTCCTTTGTCCTTACCAGTACCTTGGAGGACATTGCCGGCACCACAGTAAGCGCTATGACAAGACTTGCCAGCAAGGAGTAGGCAATGGTCAGCCCCATATCTACGAACAGCTGTCTGGTAATGCCTTCCGTAAATACAATAGGCAAAAATACGCACACCGTAGTCAGCGTGGATGCCATGATCGCTCCTGCCACTTCCCCGGCGCCCTCTATCGCCGCTTCCTTCGCCGAATACCCCATATTGCGCATTCGATAGATATTTTCGATGACCACGATAGAATTATCCACCAGCATACCAATTCCCAGCGCAAGCCCTGACAAGGATATGACGTTCAGCGTCACATTGCTGAAATACATGCAGACGATTGCCGTAACCAAGCTGATCGGAATTGAGCAGGCGATAACCGCTGTAGGTCTTAAATCCTTTAGAAACAAAATCAAAATCAAGATTGCCAGCACCGCTCCAAAAAGAATATTGTTGATAATGGAATCCATGACAAGGTCGATGTAAATTCCCTGATCCATCAGGGTAATGAGCATCAAATCGTCATTCTCTTCCATTAACTTGTCAAACTTATCAAGAATCTTGTCCGAGACGTCTCCGGTAGAATAGCCTGTCTGCTTCTGGATTGTCACCATGATTCCCGGCGCCCCGTTTACATTTGCATAGATATCCCCTGAGTTGTCCGTCATGAACACATCCGCCACATCTTCTAAGGTAATAATATCCACGCCCTCCATCTCAAGATTCAAAAGGGGCATTTTTTTCAATTCTTCCACAGCCTCAGGCTTATCTCCCACACGAATCAGGAAAGAGATTCCCTCCTCCGTCACATAACCTGCCGGCATGGAAAAGTTCTGTGCCTGTAACAACGCCTCTATTGTATCTACCGTCAGAATGCTGTTCATGTCTGCCTTATTATAGGCGTCCTCCCTGCCCTCTTCTAACTGCTTCTCTCCATCCTTAATCTGCTCTAAGGCATCTGCCAGCTGTTTAGCGGTATCATTTAACTGCTTTTCTCCGTCCCTGATCTGCTCCCATCCGGAATCGATCTGCTCCTGCCCGCTTTCTAACTGCTTCTCCCCTGATTCCAGCTGTTTTTCACTTGCCTCAAGCTGTGTTTTTGCAAGATTCATCTGCAGTTCCCCCAGACTGATGGTGGTCTGAGCATTGGCAATCTCGGTCGCCGCCTGCATGTTGCCAATATATAACTGGCTCAACGCACTGTCAATCAGGGCAATGTTGTTATCCAATTCAGAAACTTTTATCTCCATCTCTTCTATAGACTTTTTGTAGGTGTCTATAAGCTGCTGTATCGCCGCGGACTGGCTCCCCATCTGTTCCTCTATCTGGTCCCAGACCTCCTTTTGTCCTTCCAGCATCGTCTTCTTATTGCTGATCAATGCTTTGACCTCTCCCACCATGGTCGTATCTGTAGGTGCAAAATCCGGTGCAAGGAAGGTCTCTACCCTTACTCTTACCTCCTCGTCCAAATCCCCATACAATTTGCTGTCGTCTTCCCCCGCCAAAAGCCCTTCTAGTTCCTCTGCTTCACTGATTCCCTGCTCAATCTCTTCCTTTGACGGCATTCCCTCCGGCAGAAGAGAATCTAAGATTCCTCCTGTGCCTTCCAGATTCTTTTCCGCCTCCTCCAGCATGGTCTTCATCTGGGTAATTTCAAGAGTAAGATGCACTTTGGCTGCCTCCGCCTCAGCCTTGGCGGTTAAAAGTTTGGTCTCCGCCGCAGCAAGTTCCTTTGCCGCCTCATCCTTTTTATTGGAAAGCTCACTCTTGCCTTCCTCCAATTTCAGCCTGTTTTCTTCAATTTCTGTCTTGCCATCCGCTATTTCTTTCCTTCCGTCTTCTAGTTCCTTGCGGGTATCATCCAGTTCCTGCTGACTGTCTGTCAAAGTCTGCCGGGAATCTGCAAGTTCCTTCCGGGCATCATTGATCTCTGCCTGTCCGTCATAGACCTCCTGACGATTTTCCTCCAATTCTTCCCGGGCTTCCTCTATTTCCTCATCAATGGAGCCGAACACCTGCTCATTGATCTTATCAATCTTTTCCTGTCTGATGACAACGCTCACGCTTTCCTCAAGAAGCCCTGTGGCGCTTGCAGAGGCAACGCCTTCAATACTTTCCAGTTCAGGAATAATCGTATTTTGCGTCATCGCCGTTATCTGGGCGGCGTCCATATCATTGGCGCCCACTGCTGCAATCATAACAGGCAGCATGTCCGGATTGAGCTTCATGATAATGGGATTGCCCACAGAATCGTCCCAAAAACTCTTAATCTGGTCCAGGTTCTCCCGGATTTCCAAAGATACCGCATTCATATCCGTAGACTGCGCAAACTCCAAGACTACCATGGAATAATTTTCACTGGATATGGATTGAATGCTCTCAATATTGCTCACCGTTGCCATAGACGATTCCACCGGTTTCGTAACCACCATCTCCACCGTCTCCGGACTTGCCCCCGGATAAGTGGTCATCACGATTACATAAGGCAGGCTGATATTGGGCAGCAAGTCGGTGGTCATCCTAGTAAACGCCACCACCCCCAGAACAATTGCCAGCACCACTGCCACCAGCACCGTATATGGCTTTTTAACACTAAATTTCGATAACATATGTATCCGCTCCTCTTCCAAATTTATGCTCGAACAAAAGTGCGCTTCACACACCCTCGTGTCCAAGCGCACACTCCATTCTTTTCATGACACCGCAATTCCCGTCCGACCAGTCAGTCAGATTTGGCATTAACATGTTTTAGTATATTGTTAAACCACGCACCTGTCAATATTCACTCCCTATTTTTTATGCTTATTTAAGATTTTGGGTTCTTATCATTTATTGAATTACCTCATAGCGTAATCTAAGATATGAGTTCTCCAAAACTACACACTCTTGCAATTTCAACACGCCTAATTTTGATAATTCGCTTTCTGACAATAAAGATTTTCCATCAATTAAGGTAGATGTATCTTTACCGCCAATTAATACAGGCGCTACGACAATATCAACGTAATCAATCAGCTTTTCACGAAGAAAAAGACCGTTTAATGTACCGCCGGTTTGTATCGTTATTCTCTCGCAACTATATTCTGATTTGAGTTTTGCAAGAACTTCTTTCAATGATAGTTCATTTTGATAGATGATCTGGAGATTATCTTCTTCCATTTCAAATGCCGGATGTTTTTCGTTGGATGTAACCAGCACAAATTGTTTCGATAAAGCGCAAAAATAGCGTACGCCATGTTCCTTTAAATGATTATTATCAATTATAACAAAGGAGACAGGCGTTTTCTTTGGCATGTCCGCTGTGTTAATGCCGAGTTTGGCTTGCACTCTTCCGGAATTAAGCGACCATAAATCTGTTGTCTGCTCTATTTCATAATATTGATGTAATCCTTCTTTAACTCCTGCTATTTTAGGGAAATCCCTATCCACGTCTAAATTGTCTGATGCGCCAGTGCTGATTTTGCCATCAACAGACATTAGCATAAATAATGTTGTAATAGGTCTGTCCATTTTATTCCTCCACTTTTCCTGCCTGCTTATCGTAAAATCACTCTTTTTAATTTTGTCTTGATTCTTTGGAGAGCATTATCTGTAGATTTATCGTCTCTCCCCAAAACCTTTGCAATTTGATTGTATTTCATTCCGGTAAGATATAAATCCAGGACCTGGTTTTCAAAAGGACTGAGCTCCTTTTCTATTATTTTTTCCAAGCGTTCCACATTTTCTCTGTCAATCAGGAGGTCTTCCGGATTTTGCTCTGATTGCGACAGCATGCTGTCAATCAGTTCTCGTTCTTCTCCGCCTTCTAATCCTCCATTTTCGGAGGCGTTGGCATAGAGGGATATGTAAGTGTTGAGCGGGGTGTGTTTTTGTCTTCCCGCTGCCTGCACAGCTGTGTACATCTGTCTCGATACACACAAATCAGCAAAAGTAAAAAAGCTGGCATCACGTCCGGTGTCATAATCGCGTATTGCTTTAAAGAGTCCGATCATGCCTTCTTGAATCAGGTCCTCTCTGTCAGCGCCTAAAATATACATGGATTTTGCCTTGCTCCGCACAAGGTTTTTATATTTGTCCATGATATAGTCCGTAATGGCGGATTCGCCGTCACGCAGGCGTACGATCAGCTCTTCGTCGCTGTATTTTTCATAATCTTTGTTTCCAAATCCTGTCTGTTCCAAAATATCATCCTTCCTGTCCTTCTAAATCTTCGCCTCCATACATTTCAATAAGTTCTGCAGCTATATGCTCTGCTAAAACGGAATAGCCGTCCGGGTTGCAGTGCACACCATCGGGCATATAATTGTAAATGACTGCCGCGTCATGGGTATCGAGCATATTAGAATTGTAAAGATCGATTACTGGAATATCATACTCTGTCGCAAGCTGGATGATCACATCCACAAGTGCTGACTGCGGCAACAGATAATCTTTCTCTTTCTTAAGCATATCATGGAGCACATTGGGAAGGGGCGTCACAAATACAATTTCCGCATTTGGATAATTTTCTTTAAGTCCTCTCATAAGTTCGTCCAGATCTCCAATAAAGGTCCCTGCCTTCCGCTCTTCCATCGAGCCGATATCTTTTTCGCTCATGCAGAAACCGTCGTTGGTGCCTCCCATGACAAGAATCAGATCTGTATCTGCCGGAATTTCTTTGTATCTGTCCACAAAGGCATTCGCCCAATATCTGCCGATGGAAGAACCGCCGATTCCCAGATTCGTCACACTCTCTGCCTGCAATAGCTCTTTTAATCTGGTTGGGTAAGCGTATTGCTGATAATTTTCCTTATCACTTAAATTTGCAGCTTCCGTGATGCTGTCCCCCAGACAAGCAATAGAGATATCCGAAAAATCAGCCCGGCTTGAAGCTATGGCTTCCAGATCCTTCTTATTCTGCATCTGAGTCTCCATGTAGGAACCGCGGATTTTCTGTCTTTCAGCAAGGGTATTGCCGGAAATTTCTCCTACAAAATTTCCTGAAATGTCATACCCATCCATATGATTCTGGGAGACGCTGCTGTTCCCAGTGACGTCTGTGCCTTCCGGCAATGCATTTCCTGTCACATCTGCAACTACAGGCAGTTCATTCCCTGTCACATCTGCAACTACAGGCAGTTCATTCCCTGTCACATCTGCATCCACAGGTTGCTCATTTCCTGTCACATCTGTATCCCCCGGCAATTCGTTCCCTGTTATATCTGTATCTGCAGGCAGTTCGCTTCCTGTCACGCCCGCATTTTCGCCGGAGATCTCTGAAAGATTCGTTTCTTCCGCAGATGTTTCCGGGGGCTGCATGTAATCATCTTCTGAAAAAGCTCCCCAGTCCCCGCCGACTTCTTCCATTCCAAAATACTCTCTATTCTCTGCGATAAATGCCGTGAGCGCCTCCTGGTCCTGGGAAATCTGGCTAATCGTCACCTGCATATCCGCCACGTCCGCATATGCCTGCTCATACCGCACCAGCCGCTCGCTTTCCCATTTCCACGCCTCATATGCCTGCATTCCTTCGTCAATTCCAACTGCTGCAAGCATAATGCCTGCCATTGCAATCATCACCAGCAAAATCTTATTTATCTTTTCCATACAATTTTTTATTGCTCCCTGCCATTTCTACAACAATCTCTGACGGACGATTTCATAGGCAAGCACCCCTGCTGCCACAGATGCATTCAAAGAGTCTATGTCGCCTTTCATGGGAATCGCCGCTGTCAGATCGCATTTTTCCTTTACCAGCCGTCCCACGCCTTCCCCTTCTGAGCCTATCACCAGCCCAATCGGTCCCTTTAAATCAAGGTCATACATTCTGGTGCCGTCCATATCCGCACACACGAACCAAAGTCCTTTTTCCTTCAATTCTTCAATGGTCTTGGCAAGGTTCGTCACCTTCACCACAGGCGTATAATTGAGCGCGCCCGCCGAAGTTCTCGCCACAACCGCCGTAAGCCCTGCCGCCCGGTTCTTTGGAATGATTACCCCATGCGCCCCTGCTAAGTTCGCCGTCCTGATGATAGCGCCCAGGTTATGGGGATCTTCTATATTATCCAGGAGAATGAAAAAAGGAGGCTCGTCCTTTTGCTGCGCCAGTTTGAATAAATCATCAATCTCCGCATACTCATAAGCCGCCGCGCAGGCAATCACACCCTGATGTTTGCCGGTTTCGGACATCTGGTCAAGACGTTCTTTTGCCGCATACTTTATCAGTACGTCTTTCTTCCTCGCTTCCCGCTTGATGGTGAGAATGGGACCGTCCTGGCAGCCATCCTGTATGTATACCTTATCAATGGGTCTTCCTGAACGAAATGCCTCGATAACAGCATTTCTTCCCTCTATAATAGATTCATTAATCCTCTGCCTTGCTTCCTCCAATTTACTGCCTCCTTTTGTTCATCAATATTTATATCCATATCTTTTCTTTGTATTCGCTGTTTTTATTTGCTTTCACCTGTTTTGTCTTTGTTGATGTTATGTAAACCAATCTGGATGAGTTGTAGCGCCCGCTCCGTCTGGTCTGTAAGGTAAAGATATCCCATCAGCGCTTCTAACCCTGTCGCCCTCTTGTATTCTCCCATAGTCGCATTTTTTGCCATCGTGTACGGCTTTGCATTTTTGCCTCTTTTATAGACAGCAAGTTCTTCAGGCAAAAGTTCTTCCATAATTGCTTCTATTAAAAGTGCCTGCGCAGGCGCCTTTACAAACTGAATGGTCTTATTGTGCAGCTTGTTGGCGGAAGCATTGCCTTCAAGGACAACTACTGTGCGAAAAATCAAATCATATACCGCGTCGCCGATATACGCAAGCGTAAGAGGTGAATATGTCCTGATATCCACCTCTTTTAAAGCAAAGCTTTTTTTAATTAATGTCAACAGACTTATGCTCTCTTCCATTTGACTCCTTCACGGGTATCTTCCAGAATGATTCCCTTATCAAGCAGCTCGTTTCTGATTTCATCAGCACGTTTAAAGTTCTTCTCCCTGCGTGCCGCCTGGCGCTCATTGATCAGAGCTTCAATATCACTGTCCAGCATTTCCTGCTTTTTCTCAACGATAAGACCGCAGATGTCGGAAAGCATCACGATTTCTTCCTTTAATCTCTGCAAGAACTGCCTGCTGCACGGCTGCTTGGTATTTGTATTTGCAAACTTCACCAATTCAAAAATAGCTGCGATTGCATCTGCCGTATTAAAATCATCATCCATGGATTTATCAAATTCGACGATGTAGCCTTCTGCTTCCTGTGCCAGCTTTTCCTCATCTTCACTCATTGTATCAGATGCAGCATTTTCAAGCAAATAGTTTAAATTGGTGACGCTGGTTACGATTCTCTCGTAACCGTTTTGTGCCGCCTCCATCAGCTCTGCGCTGAAATTCAAGGGACTCCTGTAATGGGCTGACAGCATGAAGAAGCGCAGCACCTGCAGGTCATATTTTTCGCTGATATCTCTTACCGTAAAGAAATTACCGGCGGATTTTGACATCTTTCTGTTGTCGATATTCAAAAAGGCATTGTGCATCCAGTATTTTGCAAAAGGCTTACCGTTTGCCGCCTCCGACTGGGCGATTTCATTTTCGTGGTGGGGAAAGATCAGATCCTCGCCGCCTGCATGAATATCAATTTCCTCTCCTAAATATTTCCTGCTCATCACCGAACATTCGATGTGCCACCCAGGACGGCCATTGCACCAAGGGGATTCCCAATAAGGCTCTCCGTCTTTTTTGGGCTTCCAGAGGACAAAGTCAAGGGGATCTTCCTTCTGATCTTCTCCTGTGACTAAAAGCGAACGGTTTCCTCCCTGCAGGTCGTCGATATTCTTGTGGGACAGCTTTCCGTAGCCTTTAAAACTTCTGGTTCTGTAGTAGACCGTTCCGTCCTGTGCTGCGTATGCATGCCCTTTTTCAATCAACGTGCCGATCATATCCAGCATGCCGCAGATTTCTTCCGTCGCCTTAGGATGGGTAGTCGCGGGCTTGACGTTCATCGCCTGCATATCCTTTTTGCACTCTGCAATATAGCGCTCCGAGATGACCGACGCGTCAACACCTTCCTCGATTGCCTTCTTGATGATCTTGTCATCCACGTCCGTAAAGTTTGATACAAAGTTCACTTCATATCCTTTGTGCTCCATATATCTTCTGACGGTGTCAAACACAATCATGGGGCGGGCATTCCCGATATGAATCAGATTGTACACGGTGGGACCGCATACATACATCTTTACCTTGCCTTCCTCTAAAGGCTCGAACTCTTCTTTCCGTTTGGACAGTGTGTTGTAAATTTTCATAATTTCCTCCATTCTGAAGTGCTCAATCTAAGATTTCCTTCTGTTTATCCTAATAAATTTATTTCTGCGGGGCTTTCGGCGTTTTGTTATCCAGCCTTGCAATCTCGCGCATTTTCCTCTCCAAATCAATAATCCTGTTGGTCAGTTCCGCGTTGGCATGGTGCAGGCTGCCTAAATCTTCCTTGATTGGGTCCGGCAGATTCACCTGATCAAGTTCCTCCTGGGGAAGCAGCTGGTTATTGCGCTTTACAACTCTGCCCGGGACACCGACTACCGTGGAATTAGGGGGCACCTCCTCCAATACCACACTCCCCGCTCCTATCTTAGAGTTATCTCCAATTTTAAATGATCCTAAAACTTTTGCGCCGGCACTGATCATCACATTATTTCCAATGGTGGGATGGCGCTTGCCCTGCTCTTTCCCTGTCCCTCCAAGGGTCACGCCCTGATAAAGGGTCACGTTATCTCCGATGATGGTCGTCTCGCCAATGATTACACCATTTCCATGATCGATAAAAAATCCTTTGCCAATCTGCGCACCGGGATGAATCTCGATCCCCGTCTTTCTCACGCCCCTCTGGGAAACCCACCTTGCCAGAAAATAATGCTTTTTCAGATACAGCTTATGGGCTAACCGATAATGCAGCATGACCTTAAAACTTGGGTAAAGAAAAACCTCCATAGAGGAATGGATTGCCGGATCACGCTGGCGGATAACGGCAATCTCTTCTTTTATTTTACTTACAAATCCCACAAAATCTCTCCTTTATCTGATTTCAAACCACCCTTAGCTCGTTGCTCGCAGAAGTGAAATACCCCGCAGCAAGCTGCGGAGTATTTCACCCTCGCGGCAGTCGCCAAGGTCATGCAAGCATGACTTTGGCTCGTTGCTCGCGGGAATAAAAAAGATAACTTCTCCCTATTTGTTTAGAGACGAAGTTATCCGTGGTTCCACTCTACTTAGAGGCATGCTGCCTCCGCTTATTGCACGTAACGTGTGAATACGTGTCATGCTACTTCATTCGCAGGACCTGCTCCCGGATGCACTTCTATGATCCTCATTCCAGGAATGCTTCCAGCCGCCGGCATTCCCTCTCTGCGCAAATGGCATCTAAATTTGATGCTGAACCATATACTCTTTCCGTTCCTTGCATTTATCTTATATTCTGCTGATGATTTGAAAACAGAAAATCTTTTTACATTATCAGCATATTCAAAAGGGATGGTTTTGTCAACTGGATTTTGAAATTAATTATATTGTTTCATAGTAAGTTTGATAATGCCATATTTCCACTGATTATTTATGACATTGGATATCCATACATAATCACCGCATATACCGTCTACATAATCAAAAACAGGCTCCAGGCGCTGTTTCCCATCAATTCCCACTAATCCATATTTTTTATCCTTCATGGAAGAATCTGTATAAGTATATGCCGGAATTGCATCATGCGCATCATCATATACAAGTGAACTTAAGAAAAATTCAGATTCATGCCCATTAAACAACCAGTTTCCCTCTTCATCAATCACACCATAAAAGTCATCTGATACAAATGCCATTCCGTTATGAAATTCTCCTACCCACGGCATGCGCCCTTCCACAGCCATATAAGGATAAAAGTCTATCACTACTTCGCCTTTTGGGTTAATATATGCCCATGCATCCATATAGCCTTCTAAATATTTGTTCTGTTTAACTGCTGCCTTACCTTCGCTAAAACTGCCTGCATCGTCATATATTAAGGGAATTATCGTCTGACCGCTCTGATTGATAAATCCCCATTTTCCATTCTTCATTACTGCTGCTGCATTCTCTGAAAAGTCCTTAACTTGAGAATACTCGCATTCCGCAATTATATTTCCTGCTTTATCAATGAATCCCCACTTATCTCCTTTTCTGACTGCTGCACATCCTTCCTTAAAGTCTCTGACTTCATCGTATATGCATGTGACTGCATCTTTTCCCTTAGAATTTATAAATCCCCATTTATCCTTTAGTTTCACAGCTGCCATCCCTTCATAAAACAAATGCACTTCCTCAAAGTTACAGGCTATTATCACCCTTCCCTCTTCATTGATGTATCCCCATTTCCCATTTATTTTCACTGGTCCCTTGGATTCCTGAAAACATTTTACTTCTTGAAACACGGCATCTGTAATTTTTTCACCATTCAGATTTATATAGAAGCATTTTCCATCATTTTGAACGCACGCAATGCCTTCGCTGTATTTTCCTATTGCATCATACTCCTGTGTAAAAACAAACTCTTTTTCTGAATCTATAATGCCGTATTTTCCATTACTTTTTTTCACAGCTATAAGATCCTCATTTAGGAAAAAACAGTCTTCATATTCTTCAGGTTTCACAATCCATTCCCAATCATATTCCCAGTTCTCATCATTTAAATCATTTTTAACTCCATTCCCGCAAAATACAAATGCCAATACTATTAACATTACTGCTGTATTCAATTTCACAATCAATATTTTTCCTTTCCCCTTTTATCACAAATGCAATCATCTTGCTTCATCTAATATAAATATCTCTGCTTCTTGTGTTCTTCTATCCTTGTAATCGTACTTAATATTTGCGCCTTTACTTTCAATAAATAATTTGATAATAACCTTATCCTCGTAATGCCCATTTTCTTTTATGATATAGTCTTTTAGTGTTTTTCTTGCTTCTGCTCTCACTTCATATTCACCACCTTTATCCTTCCATGAATTATATGCATCATCAGTAAAAACAAAGGCTCCATTTGAATAAAAATAACTAAATATAACCCACGCCATTTATAAACCCTTACACGGCTTGAGTAATACCCTTTTTATCTGCTGCTAAATCAATACTTTCTTTTACCTCTTGCTCCGTCAAATCTCTTTTTACTTGAATATTCCCATAATCATCAACCTCAAAATATCTTGCAAACGATTCAGGATCACTGTCTTTCGTAAAATCATAACCATATCCAGCTGTAAATGACCCGTCACTATTTATCCTTGGAGTTATAAAAGGTCTTCCTTCTAATTTCATAATCAATAAACGCGTAGAATCCTGAAGCGCAACTTTTCTATTAATTTGCACATCAAATTCTTGTCCCGAACTAACCGGATAGATTAATCCTCCATGCCTGCAAAACAATACTGATGTCATATTAATTCCGGGCAGCAATCCTTTTTCGTCATCAATAAAATTAAAATACGGTACCTTTGATGGGAAGTTTTCCCACGCATCATTCAAATCCATTAATGCTCTACAAGTTCCTCTGGATTCACACAAATGATCAGAAAGCAATCTTGCTTTCTCCTCTTTACTATATGGTGGATTTTCACAATTACAACAAAATGGAACAATGTTCTTATTGATTTTACAATCTTGAATGGTAGCTTGATAATATCTACCTACCATTGCTTTTGTATTCTCTGTTACATGTAATGTTGTATAACAATTAGGTATTGATGTAAGATATATTCTACCGTCATATACTTGAGGGTTTTTATCAAGCTTACTGCAAGTCAAAATCGCCCCGTCTACTAAATATTCATCGTGTTCCCTCGGATAAATCATCTCCAAATATATATCTTCTGTTTCCGCCTTCTCTTCATCAAAATTTCTCTCCAATGCATTTTCCTTTAATTTATCCTGTATATCATTTGTATCTATTTTTTCTCCTCTATTATTCGTATAATTCCCCATTTTTTCTCCTTTCTTCACAATATCAAAACACAATTTTATCTTGAAGATTTTACAATCTGCCCTCCCTTCTCACTCCACTTTCTATTCAAAGTCACTACAGACAATTGGACGGCATTTCATAAAAAATCTTTTTACTTGGAAATGTTACAAATCCTTCAGATAAAAAACATCACAAGTATAATGTCCGGTATCCACTACTTGATCCTTAATGCGGTAAAATCCATGTTTTTCATAAAATTTCTGCGCTGCAACCATATTCCCAAAGGTCTCAAGATAGCATTGGCGATAATATTTCTCTGCATAGGCAAGCGCTGTCTGCAAGAGCTGATGGGCAGTTCCTGTTCCCCGGGCTTCGGGCAGGCAGTACATTTTTTGAAGTTCGCATACTCCCGGTGTCTCTTCAAAAGAACCTATGCCTACGCCTCCTACAAGCTTTCCATCGGCATCCTCTGCCACCCAATAACGATTGCCCTCTGTGCTGTAAACCTGTGAGAACCTGCCTAGATATGGGTCTGTCCACGCACAGCCCTCATGGTCTGCGCCAAATTCTATCAAGCAGTATCTTATAATTTTTTCTACTGCCTGATTGTCTCTTTCTTCTATTTCTCTTATGTGGTATTTCATCGACATCTATTTTTCTCCAATTATAATCACATGGTTACTTGCACCGAGAATCGACTGTTCGCGGCACACGCTGTAATGGCAGTTGCACCAGATTTCAAATTTCCTTCCATCTGCCGCTCTACCTTTTAACAATCCACCGCCCATTTCTATTTGAGCCTTCTCGTTCAAGCATGCCTTGTTCCTGTAATTCCTTTATCGCATTTTGTATCTGCTTCCTGCTTAAATCCAATGCATCCATAAGCATGGTCTGCGTCATTATAGGTTTTTTCTCTAAAAGCTCTAATATTTTCTGCCTTTTTTCGGCTCCTTTTTTCGGCTCCTTTTCGGCTCCTTTTTGGCTCTTCTTTCAAAAACGCCTCCTGCACAAACAATCTTGATATATGATTTTGATTTATTTACAGCTCTTCCGCCTTATATACAGCATAGCCTTCATAATAATAACTGTTGTCAATACCTTTCATGTAAATTTCTCTATCATCAACCTTGTCCGTCAATGCCTGTTTTAAAATATGCTTTATTTCAATATCTTTTATCGGGCTTCTTTCCATCGCCAGCAGGTAATCATCTTTATTGACTAAACTCCAATCAATTACCAAATTCAACTCTTTTTTCAACATGAAATCAAGCCATATTCTTGTGCTGCGGCCATTGCCTTCACGAAACGGGTGTGCAACATTTATTTCCACATACTTTTCTATAATCTCATCAAAAGTTGATTGCGGCATCTTTTCAATATTTTCTATCGCCGCCTGTAAATACATAGCTGATGCAAATCTGAAATTGCCTTTTACAATATTGACATCTCTTACTTTTCCGGCAAAATCATATATCTGTTCAAACAAATACTTGTGAATTGCCGCCAGCATGCGAAAAGTTCCTGCCTCATAAGTATTTAAATAATCACTTTCAAATAATTCAACCGCTTTTTTCTTGCTTACTTTTTCTTCCATTCTTGCTAATTCGGCAGAATCATTGATTCCGAGTTTATTTTTTAAGGTCATAAAATTTTCCTTTCAGCTACGATATACAATCAATGCAGAGATAACGCCGCGGCATCAAGCAACTTTATTTTCATAAAAACAATTATATCATCTGCCTTTTTTATTGGCAATCGAGGCTTTTAAATCGAGACTTTTAGGACTTTTAGCTTTTCGGAATATCCAAACAAAACGTTTATTCAAAATATCAAGCCGTCTAAGCCGCACTCTGATATAATGGTCTTACGATATCGAAGGGGGGATATGTGATGCAGAATCTTGAACTTTTAATGCTGGCGCTGAAATATATAGAAGTTCATCTATGCGGCGAGCTCAAAACCGAAGACATCGCCGCCTACTGCTTCTGCTCAAAATCCACCCTTGAAAAATTATTCCGCGGTGTGCACGACATTTCCATACATGAGTACATTGTCCGCAGAAGGATGATGCTGGCGGCAAAGCAGTTATCCAGCCAGCCGCAAAAATCCATTCTGGACATTGCGCTGGAATATGGCTACAGCACCCACGAATCCTTTGCACGTGCATTTGAACAAATCTGGAACTGTAAACCTTCTGAATTTCGCACGGCGAAATATACAGAACTATTTCCGAGGTTAAATGTACCTCCACCAGAAGGAGACCTTTATATTATGCAGAGAAGACATGTAGATATCAGTGAATTATATGATTTATTTCAGGAAAGAAAAGAATGCTTTTTTGTCCTTTGCGACATCAGGGATATGATATCCATCAATGCGATATCCCGAAAAGCAGGTGATTTGGCGATTTTAGAGCAAATGCGCCGCATGACGGCAGCATCCGGTGAGGAAGATATTGTATTCCGCATCGGCGGAGACGAATTCTGCATTCTGACTGCCAGCACCGATGCTGCATACGCACAGCAGATCACGGAAAATCTCCGTCAGATGAACGGACAGACTTTTTCCTATGAAGCACAGGAAATACCGTTGACGCTTCATGTAACCACCGCAAAAATAAAAGAATGCCGGCGGTACGAAGAGGTATTCGCCGGACTTCACAACGCAATCAAAGAATGTAAAGTGTAACAGCGCAATCTTATTTTATCATCTTATTCCGGATTCCCAACACATGGAATCCGGAATATATTGGTTTGTAATTCTTTCTATTCCAGCTATACGGAAACGGAAAATGCTGCCTCCTCCGTCCGGCTCACCTCTCCCGTTTTCGTATACGTCACCGGTTCCTTTTCCCCATCAACCTTTATTTCAAGAATATTGCCGCTGCTTAAATCCGTATTTTCCTCAAGCAGCATCTTTCCTTCTTCGCTCACTTCCACCGTATCCGCTTTCCGGCGCTCCTTTACTTTTTCTTCAAATTCTTCCTTTTCTTCCCGGCGTTCATTGATTGCCTTTTCGCACTCCGCCTTTACTTTTTCTCTTGCAGTTTCTGCCTCTTCCTTCATGCCTTCATCCGCCTGCGCCTTATAATCGTCCGCCTGATCTGAGAAATCACAGACATAGCCCATCGCCCTTTCCATGGCTGCCGTATCGCCTTTATACCTTGCTTCCTTATAGACCCTCATAGGGGTATTCAATAAATCCATATTGGTCCTTGCTCCCACAAGACCTTCCATTGTCTTCGTATGCATCCTGTAACCTCCTTGTCAGTTCTCTAAAGTTAAATTTTCATATGCCTGTTTCTACATCTTTCTTCGGTGCCCTAGATAGCTTCCCTTAGCTTCCTGTTTCAAACAGTTCTTTTGCCGTCATGTCCGGCTCCTCTATGGGCAGCAAAAGGGCAATTGTAAAAACACCATCCTCAGATTCTACGTTCATCACACCATGGTATCTTTGCACTACATCACTGACATTTAGTAAACCAATGCCGTGCTCTTTCGCATTTCCCTTATCGCTATATCCTGCTTTATACTGCTCCGTCTTGTCTGCACTGTTCCTGACCTCTATCAAAAAGAACCTTTTTACCTTCTTTGCCTGAACATGAATAAAGCAATCTGCATCACCAAGCTTCCAATGGACCGTCATTCTGTCACACGCCTCCATGGCATTATCCAGTATATTCCCAAACAGCACACATAAATCAAATTCATTGATGCCGCATTCTCCCGGTATGTTTACCTCACAATCCCACCGGATCTTTTTCTCTTCCGCCTCTTTGCGTTTCCGGTACAAAAGCGCATCCACCGCACTGCTGCCTGTCATTTCTTCGTCGTCCTCAAGACCGCCGCCCTCGCACATACGGCTTAAATAGCTGCGCATTTTTTCCCATTCCCTGTTTTCCAGTAAGCCTGACAACGCGATCAGATGGTTTTTCAAATCGTGCCTTAACCGTTCCTGCCGGCTATACTGCTCCTCCAGCATCTTGTAAGCCATAACCTGCGCATGGTATTGACTGCTTTTTTCCTGTTCTAAGTAAATCCTGTCCATTCCAAATAGGTAAACCCCTGCCGCAAACATGGACAGCGCCGTCAGAACGCAATTTCCTGTATAACTGAAAATCTGGTCATAATATAGATTGAAATTTCCTCCGCTCCTTAACAGAATCCCATGACCGGCTCCCCACTTGGCAAGATCAAACACTGCCAGAATTACAATCAGCGGGACGGCTGCTATCAGATACCATCTGCCTTTCTTGCCAGAAAAGATGGAAGAAAAATGCTTTGACATCCAGCAAATTCCCCCTATGGCTACAAGAAAACTGAGACAGGCAATCAAGCAACCGGCTCCGTCTCCTACAACAGGTTCGGGAATCTTTTTTACTGTATGCATGAACAATAGCACCACGCCACACAAAAACGACTCGCAAAACGTCTCCAGCAATATGCCGAACAAAAGCAGCAGGGAAGATACAAATATTTTTTTCTCCTGCTCCCCTTGAAACAGTACACAGACAAGTACAATAAAGAAAATCTGTTTAGCAAGCGTCAAAATCATATATGGGACAAGACGGCATTCACCTATAGCCCCCATCAGCAGCCAGCTGCTCAAAAGAAATCCCCAAAACAGCATCTCATTCCTTTTTGCTATTTTCAGATACTTCTTGCAAAATTTACCTGTTGCCCATATGGTTCCAAGATAACAGGGCAGCAGACCCAAAATCCATTTAAACTCCCAAATCCGTTCCATCACAATGCTCCGCTCTTTTTCATATATTTTAGTATTTCCTGGCAAAATTCCTCATACCTTCTTTTGGCAATCATGATCCTCTCCCCGTTTTCCAAAATAATCTCCTGCCTGCTATAGCCCTCCACATATTTCAGATTGACCAGATAACTTTTATGGCATCGGAAGAATCCTTTTTCCCGCAAACGATTCTCTAAAATTCCAATCTGTTCATAATAGGCAAAAATGCCTTCCGCAGCATGCAGTTCCACCACTCTTCCCTTGATTTCAAAGTAATAAATTTCATCCAAATATAATTTTCTTTTCTGCCTTTCCTTGCTGACAATCATAAATTCCTGTGAGCTGTTCTCCATCTTGCGCACCGCCCTTTCCAGAACCCTTTCAAGCTTCCTGTCGTCAATAGGCTTAAGCAGATAATAGAACGCCTCCACATCATAGGCATCAAACACATACTCCCTGCTGGAAGACACAAAAATAAGGATCTTATCAAATGCTCTCTTCCTGAACATCTGCGCGGTTTTCATTCCGTCCAGACCGCACATGATGATATCGAGAAAAATGATATCAAAATTTTCCACTGACTGCAGCAGCTCCTGCCCGCTGCTAAACTGCCGAATGATACACGGAACTTTCTTATCATCCAGAATTTCTTTGATTTTTCTTTCTAAATTACAACACGCTATGACCTCGTCATCGCACACTGCTATGGATAACATAAAAAGCACCTTCCTTTCAGGAATATAATATATATCGGCACAAACGTAATCCGAGTTTTATTCATGTCTCGAACGGACATTTCAATGTGACAAGCGTAAAAAGCGTCCATTGTTTATTTGTTGAGATTTGTGCAGTATAATTATTCTTACGAGAATCATTTCAAGGAAAAGGAAAACAGAGCAAAATGGCTTATAAGATATTGATTATTGATGATGACACCGAACTTCTAAAAATGCTGAAAAGCTATTTTGAACTAAAAAAGTATGAAGTCATTACGGCAGAGAACGGCGCAGAGGGATTAAGTAAGATGAAACTGCAGCCGGATCTTATATTATTGGATATAAATATGCCTAGAATCGACGGGATTGAGATATGCCGAAGGATACGGGATAAGGTAGACTGCCCCATTTTATTTTTGACAGCGCGGGTAGATGAACAGGATATTGTGAACGGACTTTCTTCGGGCGGAGACGATTACATTTTGAAACCCTTTAGCCTAAAGGAACTGGATGCAAGAATCACCGCCCACCTGAAGCGGGAGGTACGACGCAAGAATAAAGCAGAATGCTGTTTTCAAGGAGAATTGGCGATTGATTATCATGCAAAGACTGTACAGATTCATGAAAATTATCTGGAACTGACGAAATTGGAATATGCAATTATTGAGTTTTTGTCCATGAATCCGGGCATGGTCTTTGATAAGGACAGAATTTATGAGAAGGTCTGTGGGTTTGATGCAGAAGGCGACAGCAGGGTGATTACAGAACTGATCCGGAGAATCCGGAAAAAGTTTCAGCAATATACAGAAACAGAATATGTTGAAACCGTATGGGGAATGGGGTACCGATGGATAAAATAAGAAATCTTTCCATGAGAAAAACAATACTTTTGTATATGGCAATCGCATTATTTGGCAGTTTTCTTCTCTCAGCGGTCATCGGAAGAATTGCCTCACGTGCACAGATGCATATTTGGTGGAATTATGTGGATGAAGAGGCATACTTCAAAGCCGTGGAACGTGAAGGTCCTAATTATGTGGCGGATATTCCAAGGCCACTCTCTTATGAAATGACACAGTCAGACCTTTTGGGGTCAGAGCTTTGTGATTTTTTACAGACCTACACCGTGCTAATCTTGTCTATGGTCGGAAGCTGCGCTGCAGTTTTCCTTTTTTACCATAACAAGCTAAAAAAGCCGATTGAAGAACTGACGCGAGCATCAAAAAAGATTTCTGAGAATCATCTGGATTTTAGCATTGCATATGAGAATAAGGACGAGATGGGCATGCTTTGCAAAAGGTTCGAGCAGATGCGGGCGCAGCTTGCCAAAAACAATCAAATATTATGGAGAACCCTTGAGGAGGAAAAGATGATGCGGGCGGCTATTGCGCACGATATCCGCTCTCCTCTGTCCGTTTTAAAAGGATATCAGGAAATGCTGATGGAATATCTGCCAAATGCAACGATCGATATGGGACAGGCGATGGAAATGCTGACAGAAAGCAGGCATCAGGTTGAACGTATGGATGCTTTTGTGGAGACCATGCGGAAATTAAACAGCTTAGAAAACAGGAAGCTTAATGGGACAGCGATTTCCTCTAAAGAATTAGAGGCAGATATCCGGGCAGAACTTCCCGTTTTGGAAAAAGAGTACGGGAAACAATGTGTATTACAGGCACCGGAATCAAAAGAAGCATTTGAGGGAGATAAAGAAATCATCTTTGAAGTAACAGAAAACCTGCTGTCAAATGCTCTCCGCTACGGGAAGCAACAAATCGTAATTACGATAGAGACAAGCTATCAGGAATTGAGGATCAGCGTCAAGGATGACGGCGACGGCTTTCAGGAAGATGCAGAAAAAATTACGGAACCATTCTATAGCCAGAATGCGAAAGACAGCTTGAAACATGCCGGAATAGGCATGTATATCAGCAGGCTGTATTGTGAAAAGCATGGGGGAAATTTAACTTTGAAAAATAATGAATATGGAGGGGCTGTGGTGACGGCAATATTCCGGCGGATTTCATAGGGAATCCGCCGTTTGTTGTTTTTTTGTTGTGATTGCGCTTTTACAATGGACTCATCAATCGTAAGGAGGCAAAATCGTGTGGTCTATTTTAAAAAGAGAAGTTAAAAATTATTTGAAAACACCTTTGTTCTGGCTTGGAATCGCAGTTGGTGCTTTGATGATATTTCAAAATGTAAGCCCTTACCTGAATATCCATTATCTCGCAGAAGGAGAAACCATTGTGAATGATTATCCCGAAACGGTTCATTATGGAGATGTTTATGAGGGATATGTACCCACAGAAAAGGAGCTTAGACGAGAAATATGGGAAGATCAAATACGTAAAATCCTAGTCTCCAAATTTGAGATGGATAAGACGGGGGCACAGTCCGTCATTGATGAAATGAAGGGAATGTATATCATGGATGCCTGCAGGCATCTGGAAAAATACGGATTATACCGAGCATATTTTGATTATTTTGAAACCGGGTATCGCAAAGGAACCCGTGAAGAAATCAATTCTTATATTGCAGGGAAATTGCGAAACAGAACATTTTCCTACTACTTTTCAAGAAAATTTGCCGACTTTGCAGGACTGTTTATGGGATTTTTCGCTGCCGTTTTTTTATCCGTCTTATTTATGCAGGATACAAGGAAAAATACCTATGAGCTTCTTCACACAAAGCCTGTCAGCGCAGCAAAATATTTATCAGGAAAAGTGGGCGGCGGTTTTGCGGTCTGCCTGATTGCCCTGACAGTCTTAAATCTGATTTTCTTTGGTTTATGCTTTGTATCAGCTAAAAACAGTGGATTTGAAGTGCGTCTGACGGACTTTCTATGGGCATCCTGCCTTTATATTCTGCCGAATATGCTAATGATTGTAAGTATCTATAGTCTGATCTCACTTTTATTTAAGAGTCCCCTGCCCGCAGTGCCGCTCTTGTTTCTCTATATCGTATATTCAAATATGGGAAGCAGAAATGCAGACGGTATTTATGGATATTATGGCAGACCGCTGGCGATTATGGTGCGGTTTCCAGGCGTCTTTTTCGATACCGCCCCTCCGCCAATGATATTGCTGAATCAAAGTTTTCTCATCTTAGCTGCCGCCTGCATCCTCTTCCTCTCGATGCAGATTTGGAAAAGGAGGCGGGTATATTGAAGCATGAAATGAAAATCGCCCTAACCTTTCAAAAACAACTCTATACACTATTTTTTATTGTAATCCTGAGCCTTGTCAGAGGGGTGACTTACTCTTATGAAATAGGAATTGCCTTAGAACCGCCATTGGCGATACTTGCCGTTTCCTTCTGTGCCGATACCTATACCCAGGAGCTTGCCAGCAGGCGGTCAGAAATACAGCGTCTATACCCGATGAAAAAGAGAATTTACTCTATTTACAAAAGGCTTGTGATATCGGAACTGTTTTTGCTGTCTGCCGCTGCCTTTGGATATGGATTATTTTTTTTCTTTCAAAACCCAGGAACTGCTGGAATAAATCAAACTGACGCCGGAAGCGAAATGTGCCAATTCCTCCTATATTTTGCCGCTGCCGCTGTCACCCTTGCCTTCTGGGGGCTTCTGTCAAATCTGCTCTCCTGCCTGTTTCGGAGTATGTGGATGGGAATCGGCGTCTGCCTGATCTTGTGGCTGATTACAAATTCCAGCTTTGCCAACAGATGTTTCGGCGCTTTTAACCTATTTTCCTACTCCTTCAGAGCAGTGGAAAATAGCAGCGATTTTAGCTGGATATACGGAAAAATAGTTTGTATTTGTATGGGAATCACGGCAGTGGCAGTATTGCCTAAAATCATTGAGAAAAGAGGTTAAGAATATGGGTATTAAAATAGAAGATTTAACAGTAACCTTCAAAAATAAGGTGACAGCAATCCATCATGCCAATCTGGAAATTCCAAAAGGAATCTATGGGCTGTTAGGCGAAAACGGCGCTGGAAAAACCACATTGATGCGGGTGCTTACAACTGTGCTGTCACCAAGCAGCGGAACAGTGATCTTAGATGGAATCCCTTACCGCAAAGAGAATTATGAAAAAATACAGAAAAAAATAGGATATCTGCCCCAGGAAATCGACCTGTATCCCAGCCTGACCATGCAGGAATGCCTGGAATATATGGGGGATTTATCCGGTATTCCCAAACAGACATACAAAGAACGCATCAACTACTACCTTGAAAAAACAAGCCTGTCAGAGCATCGCAAAAAGAAGATGAAACAACTATCCGGCGGCATGAAACGCAGAGTCGGACTTATCCAGGCACTTTTAAATGAGCCGGAATTTTTAATCGTGGACGAACCGACAACCGGATTAGACCCGGAAGAACGCATCCGCATCAGAAATCTGCTGGTCGATTTTTCGGAAGGACGTACCGTCTTGTTCTCCACCCATGTAGTGGAAGACCTGGCAGCGACCTGCAGTCAGCTTGCCGTCATGAAAAAGGGGAAATTTCTTTATTCCGGAACCCTAAAAGAACTGTTGACACAGGCACAAGGTCACATCTGGACCTGCAAAGCAAAAGATGAACAAACAGCAAGAGAACTGGAAAAACAATATCCTATTTCCTCTAAACAGTATGTAGGAGACGAATTACAAATAAAATTAATCAGCGAAACACCGCCCCCAATTGAATCCAGTTCCTGCACCGCAACCCTTGAGGACGCCTACATCTATATCACGAACAAAGAATCCTAGCCCATGCCAAATACGTTTCAGATAGAAAGGACAGCGCAGCAGTGCCGCTGCGCCAGGTCTGCTCCCTGAGCCTGCGGCACTGCTGCGCTGTCCCACCCCTTACCGATTCTTAGGACACCCGCTGCATTCCCCGCACCCTCTTGCGGTCACATCCTCGCTGCTAAGGTTAATCGGACTGGTAAGCAGGCAGATTGCCTGTGAGGAAATCCCCTCTCCCGTCCCTGTAAATCCAAGCCCTTCTTCTGTGGTTGCCTTCACATTGACCTGTTCTATGGTAATGCCAAGGGCATCCGCGATGTTCTTCCGCATCGTATCAATGTGCGGGCGCATCTTCGGCGCCTGCGCTATGATAGTTGCATCTATATTCTCTATCAAAAAAAGATTCTCTTCCAACAGTCTTCCAACATGTTCCAATAGTTTCATAGAGGAAATCCCTTTATAAGCAGGATCCGTATCGGGGAAATGCTTCCCGATATCCCCAAGGGCTGCCGCACCTAAAAGGGCATCCATGATTGCGTGAAGAAGCACATCCGCGTCTGAGTGCCCCAGGAGTCCCTTTTCATAAGGGATCTCGACGCCGCCCATGATCAGCTTTCTTCCCTCTACAAGTTTATGCACATCATATCCCATTCCTATTCTCATTATTCCCTCCAAGTTAAATCTACTTTTCGAAAGCACAAACCTTATTTTACAATTCTTTCTAAATTTAAACTCATTTTAAGTTAGAAAGGTAATTGTTTACTTCCGTATAAAATTCAGCTGCCCTACTGTATTGTTCCTCAGCATCCTGTTTTGATGCAATAAAGAAATCATCATAATCACAACTATTTCTTATTTGAAAAGCAGTCTGTAAATACCTTGAATATTTTACATCAAACTTTCCTGTCTTAATATATTCTTTTTGAAAATAGGCAATCACACCTGCATGTTTGGAAAAGTCCACTTTATCATTTGCCAAAACAGCTCTCACCACTGTAAAGATGGAATAATAGGAACGTCCTATTGAATCCCGATATTTTCCCGCATCCAGAAGGAGTTTTGCTGATTCCAATTTTTCCTCAGCGCTGTCAAGCCTATATTTTATTAAGTTATCCAATCCGCTTTCCTTCCTTCCATATACTTATATAATAAGGAAGTACATATTTGTATTGCTCATACTCGGTAAATGGTATTACAGTTGGAGAAATAATCACATCATTTTCTAACCCAATATCGGCAGATACATCCCATATCTTCTTTAACTTATCTTGCAAATCAATCCTATTCCCCTTGACAATCGCCGTAATATCTATATCCGATTCTTCATCAAAATCCTCTCTGGCATAAGAACCATACAAATAAATTGCAACAATATTATCTCCATACACAGAATAATAATATTGTGATATTTGCTGCGTTATGCGATTAAGCTGGGTTTTTGTACACATAATAACTCCCTCAATTTTAAATCATTTCCGTGCTCCTACATATTGTATTATATAGTAGTTTATCCAGATTTTCAACATTTTTGCAAACACATATTCCTTGTGTTACAAACATTATTTTACGGTTCATTGGTAACACTGTTCATAGAACCAATGCTCTCCATCCAGCCTTTCTTTCTGAAAACTGCCAATGAAATCCCAAACCGCACGCATTCCTCCAGTGATAAGATAAAATACACAAAGGGAATGGGTAGTTTTAATACAAACGCTGCCCAAAGACCTAATGGCACCCCAAACAGCCACGTCCCCACAAAATCTATCACCATCACATATCTGGTCTTGCCGCCGCTTCGCAAAATACCGCCGCCTAAAATCATGTTCTGGACCTTTACCGGCGATATAAGGGCAAAGGCAATCAGAATCTGGCTTGCAAGGCTGCGCACCGCTTCTTCCACCTGATAAATCTGAACATAAAACCGCCCTGCTGCCGCCAGCAGAAGAGATAGAAGGACGGAACCCGCCAGCCCGCACCACATCAGCCTTTTAGAATCCTGATACGCCTTTTCATAGGCTTTTCCGCCCAATGACTTTCCAATCAAGATAGCGGCTGCCTGGGAAAGACCGCTTAATGCGCCAATCGTCAACACCTGAATGGGAATCGTAAGTGTCATAGCTGCACATGCATCCGTTCCCATGTTTCCGTAAATCGCAGTATAAACGTTTTCTCCAAGACTCCAGAAAAATTCACACGCCAGTATGGGAAGCAGGATCCCCAAATACTGGTTCCTTCCGCTTCTATTCAAAAAGATACCTGAAACAGAGCACTCTTTTCCGTAACGCTGCAGCAAAACCGCCCCTGATTGAGCATTCTGCCTTTTAAATATAAGAAAAAATAAGACAACGCAAAAGGCGCATCCTGCTATCTGGGAAAGCACCGTTGCGATTGCCGCTCCTTTTACTTCCAGCCTGGGCAGTCCCAGTTTTCCAAAAATCAACAGGTAATTCAGCCCCGTATTGACCACTGCCGAGAATACGCTAGCATAAAGCGGCAGCGACGCCGCCTCCATGCACCTGAGCAGGGTTGCAAACAATGTGGTAACTGCCATCGGGAGATAGGAAAATGCAATAATCTGCAGATATCCTGCCGCAATATCCCGCGTCAGCACATCCTTCGTGTAGATTCCCATTATGTACTTCGGGAAAAAGATGCATATCCCTGTAAAAACTACCGCAAGACAGACTGCAAGAAGCATGTTCAAATAAAAACTTCTGCTCACTTCCCTGCTGTCCCTTTTTCCCATATACTGCGCAATCATAATGCCTGCCACCGCCGCAATGGTGGATACCAGCACAGAATAAATGGAGGAAAACTTTCCTCCCAATCCAATTCCCGCAATGCTGTAGCTGCCAAGCTGTCCTGTCATCACCTGATCGATCACGCTGAAAGAAGACTGCAATAAAGACTGCAGCGTCACAGGCAGCGCGATTTTAAGCACCAATTTATAAAATGATTGTTCCTGTTCTATCTTTGTTTCCATTTTTGCTTTCACCTCCAGCCCTCATTGTATTTCACATAAGCGCTGTTTACAATAGGTTAAACGCGTAACCCATTACAAAAATGAATGCTTAAAATTGTGCAATCTGCCCAGTGCTTTTTCGTTCCACCAATGTCACCGGCAAGGTAATCGTTTGCCCCTCCCCCTTTCCTTCCTTTAACTCCTGCAAAAGCAAAACGGTTAATTCCGCCCTCCTTTTTCCATCCTGTTTCACCGCGGTAAGGGTTGGGTAAACCTTTTCGCATAGAGGACTGTCGTCAAATCCTGCAACTGAAATATCCTCCGGCACCTTGATATTATGTTCCTGCAAAAATTGAATCAATTCAACGGCATAATAGTCGGACACTGCAAAAACCGCCGTCACCTTTTTGAGTTTTTCCAGATTATCCTGATAAAATCTCCTGCGCCCATGCTTCGTCATGGGAACCATCAAAAAGTCATCTCCGATTCCTTCGGACTGCTTTCTTTTCATCCGTTCCACCGCATCTGCTCCCATCTCCTCCATTGCAGCATGGAAGCCCTGATACCGCTCTAAATCCATGCAGGTTGCATTATCTGAAACACACAGCACTTTCCGATGCCCTTTCTTCCTAAAATAAGTGCCAATTTGGAAACCGCCGTCGAAATTATCAATGGCAATGTTACAGATGCGCCCTGGTTCCTTAAAATAACCGTCATACACCACAAAGGGAATACGCATAGAATCCCGCAGCTTTTTATAGTCATTCTCACAGAACCCAATGACCACCAAGCCTTCCATATTCCACATCGAGGCAAATTTAGAAATCTCGCTCCATCTGCTTGTCACCTTTACCATCATGAAATATCCTGCCTTTTCAATCTCAGCGGACAGATTATTTAAGGAGGAAGCAATAAAGGCGTCTTCCAACGCATGGGATTCATACTTTTCATGGTCATTTACCACCACGCCGATGATCCTGGAATCATTCTGCGCCAGCAGGATTCCCGCCATGCTGGGGATATACTGCTTTTTCTCAAGCAGCTCCTGCACCCTATGTACGGTTTCATCGGAAATCTTTTTGGTCTTTCCGTGAATGACGTTGGAGACGGTGGCTGTGCTTACGCCTAACTCCTCTGCTATGTCTATGATCCTTGTCCTTTTGTTCTCCACTTATGTCCTCCTTCGTAAACATTTTGTGAGGTGAACTCAAAAATCCTGTTCTTGAAAAAATGCTATAAAGTTGCCTGTCTGACATCTTTACAGCATTTGACTTAATTTAATTTTCTATTTTCCATATTATTAACACCTGTCAGCATTCGGATGTCTTCATACTGCCAATCAAAACATTCATCAAAATATGCCTGTTCTTTCCGTTTCTTTTCCCTGAACCGTTGGGCCCAGCAAAGATAACTATTTCAGGTTTTTTGGGTAACACGCTCACTATACCGCTCCTTTCTCATTCTTTTTCCCACCTCTACCTTGGAGCCATCACTATTCTGCTGATATATGCTCTGTGTCTCTCTATCATATATAAATACTGGAACATCCATTGCTTTTTTCTTCTCCAATTCAATCCTTACTGCCTCATTCACACGCTTAACCACCAATGCATCGGAAATATAATCTTCTCGCTTCATATCCTTAATGCTCCTCCTTTCTTATATCACAGCATAAAAGTATTATGCATATAGAATCTTATTCAATTTGTAAAACAGAATATCGTTTCTATCAAAACTATAGCACACTACATAAAATATGACAATCTCCATTTCTGTTGCCCGTATTTTCGGATTTTCACCTGAAACTACGCCTATATTTTCCGTCCAATCAAAACACATTCCGGCAGTGGCTTCCCCTCCACCAGTTCCAGCTTAACAATCTCAAACCCATGTCCACGCACATATTCTGCAAATGTATCTTTTGTCCATTTGTGATACGTTTTAAATCCAACTCTTTCCATCAGCCACATCCCCCATTTGGTATATCCCTTCTCATACACAAAGGTAGGCGCAAACAGGATTCCATCCTTTCTCAGAACCCGCTTTATTTCCTGCATGGCAAGGGCGGGGGCGGGCATGATATGTAGCGCATTTGCAATGACAACTATGTCAAAAGACTCCTCTTCACAAGTGAGGTTCGTTGCATCTTGCACGCTGAACTCAACACCTGCGCCGTCTTCTGCCAGACTGCGCTTGCGGGCTTGTTCCACCATGTTTTCCGAATAATCAGTTGCCTCCCAAAAAGCCGCCTTTTGCGCCATGCGGAAGGTAATCTGACCTGTCCCGCATGCCAGCTCCAGCACTTTCTTATCAATATTTATGTACGGGGAAAGGCTTTCGCATATTGTATCATAGACGGCATCATCTCTGGTCCTATTATAGATTTTGGCAACTCTCTGCCAAAACTTCTTGTTTGTATTATCCTTTTTCATTTTTCCTTTATTCCCTCCATAAATGTATAATCATCACCATTTTATATATGAACATTTAATCATATGTTTGAATATTTGTCAATAAAAAAGACGAACAGGTTTATCCTATCCGCCCCAAAATTGTACTGATTTTATTTCCCCAGGCAGCAGGTTAAGTGACTCCTGCAACAGTATTTGCCTGAAAATCCTCTGCCTCATTTATCAATTTCATTCTGCATCAGCATTTCAATATACTTCACATCACCTTGGCTGATATACCCCACTTTATGGTAGGAAAGTGCAAAATCCCCCTGCATCAGGGCATATCCTTTATAAATATATTCTCCAAACCCGCAATAGACTGCCGCCGTGTCGGTCAAAATCTCATTTTCCCACGTATCACGCATGCGGATGCCCTCATAATACAAGTGCAGGTGAATCGACTCGTGGGCAAGCACCGCGATTACCGCATCCAGCGTGTAGCGCGGGCGCAGTTCCAGTTTGATTGTGGTAAATGCCAGATCCGTGGAGATTTCTCCTGCCCGGTCCGGCATATAATCGCTTTCCACCACCAGTTTGATAAAGCTGCCGTCGATGCCCAGATGCGCACAAATGCTGCATAATAATTCCTTCAACTTCGCTTCATTGCTTAAATCTTCCTGCAATGCTGAAAGAATCTCCTTCGGCGCAATATATGGTTCATATTTTTTCTTCTCCCTCCTTCTAAGAAGGCTCACGCATTCCTGCAAAAGTTCCTTCGGAACAGCTTTAAAAGCACTTTTGGGAACCGGCGATTTATGCAGGATAAATCGTCTGATCAAAAAGAAAAAAAGCCCTATAAAAGATAAAAGTTCAAATATTGTATTAATATTGATATGATACAAAAATGACCGTAAATAATCCATGTTTACGCCTAACCCTTTTCTTGTTCATCAATTCTTGTTTTGAGCTCTTCCAGATACATCCATCTGTCCATCTTTTCCTCAAGCTGCTTTCTGGTCAGCTCCTTTTCCTTTGTAAGTTCATTTAGCTTCACGAAATCGGTTGCGGCTTCGTTCATCTGCTGCTCCAGATTTTCAATTTTCACTTCCAGCGCCGCAATCTCATCTTCAATCACTTCATATTCTCTTTTCTCTTTAAAAGAAAATTTCAATCTGGTATCAGGCTGCTTCCAACTGTTCTTTTTGGCTTGTGCCTGATTAAGATTTGTGCCCGATGCCGGATTGTTCTTCTGTTCTTTTTGCTGCACCCGTATCTGCCAGTCTGTATAGCCGCCTTCATACTGCGCAATCTTTCCCTCGCCTTCAAAAGCAAATATCCTTTTTACAATGCGGTCCAGAAAATAGCGGTCATGAGAAACGGCGACCACAATTCCCTGAAAGCTGTCCAGATAGTCTTCTAACACGGTAAGTGTGGCAATATCTAAGTCATTGGTGGGCTCATCTAGAATTAAGACATTCGGCGCCCCCATCAAGACTTTAAGAAGATTTAGCCTGCGCCTCTCACCGCCTGAAAGTTTCCCCAGCAGTCCATACTGTTCTTTCCCTTCAAATAGAAACCGCTCCAGCATCCGTGAGGCTGAAATACTGCCTTCATCGGTCTTTATATACTCTGCCACATCCTTAATATAATCGATTACACGCTGATCAGCAGGCATTTCTGCTTCCCCGATTTCCTGCGCGTAATAGCCGATTTTAACGGTCTGCCCAATGACAATCTGCCCTGCATCCGGCTTCACCATGCCGCTTATCATCTTCATTAAGGTAGTCTTTCCGCAGCCATTAGGACCAATGAACCCAATCCTGTCTTCCTTTAAGAAAATATAAGAAAAATCCTCTATCAAAACTTTGTCGCCATAACGCTTGCTGATCTGTGAAAGTTCTACCGTGGTCTTTCCAAGCCGGGAAGCTGCCGACCCCATTTCTACTCTTGCGTCTTGTCTTGGACCTGCCGCACTTTTCAACTCCTCAAAACGTTCCAGGCGCGCCTTCTGCTTGGTAGTCCTCGCCCTCGCTCCCCGCTTTACCCATTCCAGCTCTTTTCTAAGAATAGATTGACGTTTTCTCTCGCTTGCTATAGCAGATTCCTCTCTGCCTGCCTTCAATTCCAGATAGCCGGAATAGCCCGCCTGATAAGAATAAATTTTCCCTTTATCAATTTCAATGATACGGTTTGACACACTGTCCAAAAAATAGCGGTCATGGGTTACCATGACCACCGCTTTGGTGCGCTTTTTTAACTGCTCTTCCAGGTAATCAGCCATTTCATTATCCAGATGGTTGGTGGGCTCATCCAGAATCAGAATATCCGATGGGGCAAGGAGCGCGGCAGCCAATGCTAAACGCTTTCGCTGCCCGCCGGACAATGTTTTGCAAGAAGCTTTAAAGTCCGTCACGCCCAATTTTGTCAACATAGTTTTTGCCTGAGTTTCTTTTTCTTCTGCGGACTGCCCCTGCTGGGTACTCTCCCCGCATTTTTTCAGCACTGCCCCAAGCACCGTATCATCTTCTGCAAATACCGGATGCTGGGGAAGGTAACTGCATACCACGTGATTCGCCACAGTGATGGTCCCCTCATCCGGTTCCTCCAGACCCGCCATCATCTTAAGCAGGGTGGACTTTCCCGTCCCATTGATGCCGATCACGCCCACCTTTTCCCCCTCCTGCAGGTAAAAAGAGGTTCCGTCGAACAGGAAACGCCCGCCGTATGATTTGTTTATATTTTCCATCGATAAAATATTCATAGTTTCTTTTGATTCCAGTCTTTATTCTGCAGGCTTTTCGTATTGATCGATTATTTCCTGCAATTTTGATACTTCTGTCGCTACATTGCTCAGCAAATCAAAAATGCTGGTGGTTCCTGCCACCGTTTTGTCTGCCAGCTGCTGGGTATTTTCTGCGTTTGCAAGCAATTCTTCACTGAAAGCGCTTAAACTCTCCACACTTGCGCTGATCTGTGCATTGCTCTCTACGATTCTGTCCATATCCTGATTCTGTTTCTCCATGCTTTGACCCACACCGTCAATATCACTCTGAATCTTGCCAAAAGCTGTCTTCACTTTTTCCACAAGATCCGTCTGCTTTTCGTTGGTCTTAATGAGACCTTCCACGCTGCTCTCAGCCTTGTCCGCCTGATTCTGCAATTCAGCAAAAATACTTGAAATGCTGTCTGTAGCAGATTTCGTCTGTTCAGCCAGCTGCCTGATTTCATCTGCTACCACTGCAAATCCTTTGCCTGCTTCCCCTGCGTGGGCGGCTTCAATGCTGGCGTTGAGTGCAAGCAGCGTAGTCTTATTGGTTATTCCCTCGATCAATCCCAGAATCTCTTTTGCCTTGCCGGTCCGTTCCATCAAGCCTGCCATTGTATCGCTCACTTCATTGCCCGCATCCCGGCTGTGCGCTGAAGTCCTGCCAAGCTCCGTCATATCCTGACTGCCTTCCTCCACCGCTCTTCTAGTGCCCACAAACTTATCCTGCACCTCTTCCACAGACTGCTTTGCCTCTCTGGTCAGCAGACCAATATTCTCTGTCATATGCAGCTGATTCTGGATGGTCTCTGCCAGTTCATTGGTTCCTGCAACGATACCCACTACTGCGGTTTTGCTGCTCTTGCCCTGCTCCGATATATTTTCAGATTCCATGCTGATCTCCACCACACTCTCCTCCAGCTGCCCTGCTGCATGAATCATGCTGCTTATAATCTGCGCGCCCTTTTCTTTTTCCTTCTCAATCGCCTGAATCTTATGGCGGGATATCGTATCAAGCGTTCTCGATACCAGATAGGAGTAGCCGACCACCATCAAAATAACGGCTATTTCAATCTCAAAATTAACGATATCATCCTTTGTAGCCCCCTTGGCAATATTCGTAACGATGAAGACAATGTTGATGAGCAACGTCAAAATCCCCGTTCCCATCGCCAGCTTCTTATCCTGATATACGGAGAAAATAACCAGCATGGGGATAATATATACAAAGGAAAGAACACTCACGGAAGTCCATAACACAAACGCATACAAAATGCTATACCCTACCGCTGCAATCACCTTAACGATCTGTGATTCCGTATCCTTCCGGTATAGCAGTATGGAAAGAGCCAACGGTATAAATAAAAACAAAGAAAATGTTGCTACATAACCGGGTGTCCTGTTTCCTTTTACCAATTCCACCAGATAAGCCAGGAACAATACCGCTACTGTGATTCCGTATCCTAAAAGCATTCTTCCATTCATAAATTCCAGTTCTGAAACCGCCTTCTTATGTTCGTTCATCCCTTATACCCTATCCTTTCTAATCCCTGTCCTGTCATTTTCTTCTGCATAATAATCGAGATTTTGCCTGTTCTTTATTATACCAGACAAAAAATATCCTTTCAATGACATTGAAGATAAACGCTTACATAAATTTATCAAAACAGCGCATACTGTCACTGAAAGGAAGGTGCACCATGGAAAAAGAAAGAAAAATCAATACCTACCCCGGCGGTCAGCAGCCTGCCGATCGATATGACGACGGCAATATCCCCAGAGAAGATCTCCCTTCTGACATCATTCCGGATGAGGTTCCCCGCAAGGACGGCCCTGGCGGAGAAAACAAAAACAACTGACTCTAAACGTTTAAAACAGGCTGACGCGGCAAGAATAAGTCTGACGCACCAGCCTGTTCTTATTATGTAAAAATTTCATTCCGGATTACGTATCCACTCATCATCCACCGTAAGACATTTCACCTGGGGATAATCTTTCTCTCCAAAAAGAGAGCCTCGGGGCGGCTTTTCCGTATCATCATCTTCTCTTCCATAAAGGCAAAAAGCATATAAATCCGGAAGGTCATTTAAAAAATCAAAGGTTTCCATATCGGCGTTTTCTATTGCCAAATACTTTAATTTCTTGCATTTTGACAGTGCTTCCTCCAACAGTTCCTGTGAAGGGCTGTCTGCAGACGATGCGCCTTCTCCTGTGAAGGTCGATCCTCCGTCCTTTTCATAACCCATCTCATTTAAATGCGAAAACATACTGATGCGCAGCGTCAGGGATTCCAATTGTGTAAGTTCGTTAAGCCATGCCACCTCTTCAAGGGGCTGCGCCGAAACAATGGTTAGTTCCTTAAGGGAGGTGCATTCCGCAAGTGCCGCATAATCGTCTGCACTCCCGATTTCCAGTGTGAGGCTTTCCAGATTTGGCAGCATTGCAATGTCGCTGAATGTAGTAATCGAATACTGGGTACAGGAAGCATTCTTCGGTGAAATCCCGTTAATAGATACGGTGTCCCGCCCCGGAATGGGACTCTCCACCAGCTCTACCGCCGTAATCCATGCTAAATCGCTGGTGCAAAGCGGTCTTTTGGAAAATGCCCTGAACTCCTTGTTCGACATATCATTATGATAGGCAACTGCCATTCGGATCAGTTCCTCCCACTTGCCGGATGCAAATGTAACCTCTTCCTCCTCTCCATCATAGACAGCCTCTTCCTCTTGTACATACATTTTGGCCATGATGGCAAAAGGATTGTGCAGATCCTCATACGCCCAATTTTCTGCGCCCAGATATTGCCGGTACTTCAATTGCGACCAACTCTTTTCTTCCCCTGTCTCCGTAAACGAAGCCGCCATATAACGGACGATTTCATGTATCGCAAAGCATGAGACGATCTCCCCGCCCGATTCGTACAAAGGACTGTAGCCGATAAACTCAGCCAGATATTTCTTTCCCGGCACGTAAGCTGCAGCACACAGAATTTTTTCTTCTCCATTATCGCAGATAAAGCTGTAACAGATAATTTCCCTGCCGTCTTCTCTTATATACCGCTCAAACACCGGCATCGAAAAGCTGATTCCTGACGCCTTTTTGGCGCCTGCCGCTATATTTGCCTGCATTTCCTCCCAGTCTTTCATAACCCCTTCAGGAAACATCCGGTTTTCCGTGATATGGACCAGAACCTCCCCATCCGGCTCCTGCGGACAATATATGGATTGCAGACATGCGTCCACATCGGTGGTGGCAACGACCCAGTCTGACGGCATATCGTAGGAACATGCGGGAGAAGAAATTCCTCCCCTGCTGCCTGCCTGCCGCTCCAGATAGCAGGTCTTTTGATCCTCTGCATTTTCTTTCTGCGTTGTCTGCGCCGGAAGAGAAAGTATAATATAATCTTCCAGTTCGCCGTCAGGCGCTCCGCTAAAAATGGGATAGCGCTGAGACTGGTCAGTGACCCTGATCTGTTCCTGCAGAGAAGGTATCTTATTCTTCCCTCTGCCTGCCACAGTCAGAGTTTTGGATGCCAGCAAAGCGGTCATAAGCATAACCGTCAAAATCCCTCTGTAGACAACGCTTCTTTGTATCTGTCTGCCCTCTTTTTCCTTTTTCCAATTCCGCATATGTATCTTCCTCCCCTTCAAAAGATTCCGCTTACCTTTTTACTCTACCACCTGCCTGCATCAAAAGGGCATCATTTTTGTATCATTTCTGCATCATTTTACAGTTCATGATAATAAGGGCAGATATCTTCATAATGTCCGTCCTTCATGCGAAATCCTTTCGGGATCGTCCCCAGCTGGATGAAGCCAAGCCGTTCATACAGGTGCCGCGCATGCAGATTGGATGAAACCACCGCATTGAACTGCAGCACGCCAAATCCATGTTCCTTTCCCTGCATCAGACAGTCCATCACTAATTTTTCACCGATATGCTGCCCCCGTGCATCCCTAGAGACCGCATAGCTTGCATTACAGATATGACCGCACCTGCCTACATTATTCGGGTGGAGAATATATAACCCGCAAACGGCAGCCGAAGATGCTTCGACTGCCACGCCGCAGTAAGTCTGAGATGCAAAAAATTCCTCTCCCGTCTCGATTGTCAGACATTCTTCCTGAGGGAAGGCAATCCCCTCCTCCACTACCTCATTCCAGATACGGATCATTTCCTTTAAGTATTTTTCTGTGTACTTTCTTACTACTATATTCATTGCTTCCTGCTCCCTTTAAGCCATCATTGATGTATAGGCATAACTATTTTTATACATATACTCTGGTGCGCAATCAATATCGCCATCCAGCCATGTTACGACACCATGCTCTATACTCGGATTTCTGAATATATTTTCATTTTTTAAAGGTTCAAACACTTCACCTTCTAAAATAGTTGCATCAAATAATCTTGTTTCACCATTTGAAAATGTAAGAAGCATAATCCTGTCTTTCAGCGGTTTCACTGCTATTACCCTAAATACATTCATTACCTCTTCACCATATACAATACCATTTAATATATACATCTGCTTCCTCCATATCTTCTAAATTTATTTCATTACATTATACCTCTTTCTATTTTAATGGTTCAAAAATCTGCTTATCTCTGGCACATTATCGCCCTCTTTCCTTTTTTATAATTAGTATACCATATACTTTAATCTAACACTATTTACCCCGTAGATTCTTGTAAAATATATTTACTATTAACCATTTCCGTAGTAATATATGATTCTGGTTTGTATGGTGAAAATGCAAACCGGAACAAACATTATGAAGGAGCCATCATGACTGCAATTCTCACAGAAGATTTGATTTTTGAAATTCTCTCGGTAGTAGAAGAAATACCAGAAGGAAATGTTGCCTCCTACGGGCAGATTGCTCGGTTAATCGGAAGAGATAAAAATGCAAGGCTTGTAGGTAAAGTATTGAGCATATCGGAATATTACGGCACGTACCCCTGCCACCGTGTCGTGAATCACTCCGGGAGACTGGCGCCTCATTTCCACAGGCAAAAAGAATTACTACTTGGGGAAAATATTCCCTTTAAAGACGATACGCATGTAGATATGAAAAAGTGCCGGTGGGATTGCTAAAAATGCAATACATTTTTATTGCGATTGATATTTAACTATGTAATAATTATGTAAAGAAAGGAGATATCTGAAATGCCTGCAAACAGTCACTTGGCTCTTAGACGCTTTATAACCGTCTGCCCGCTGTTGACATACATATTCAGCGCCGCCACCCTTTCCGCACAGAGATTCATCACCCCGCTGCACCCTTCCATGCAGAATCCCGTATAAATCTCTCCGTTTTCACTCTCCAAAGCACATACAACATGATGCGCATACAAAAAAGGCGATACATCCTCCGGATGATACTCTTCCCTTGCCTTCAAATATAACTTCTCCCAAATATCCATAAATCTCTCCCTCTCTAACTCCCAATTTTCTATAAATCATTTATAAACAAAATATAACAAAATCACCCTCCACATACAACCTCTCATAATAACCCATAACCGTCATAGCCATTAACCATCAAAAGACTGCAAACGTAACTGTCCGGTCCCCATGGGCGGCACTTCTAAGCAGCCGGGACCCTCACGGAAAAGGACCGCTGCC